>Ga0265292_1000069_pt1 | contig 229618 bp, 225 predicted proteins | sample Munlanlewell296A_FD_189080 | JGI IMG/M metagenome (GOLD analysis project Ga0265292, IMG submission 189080) | Leachate microbial communities from a municipal landfill in Southern Ontario, Canada - Leachate well 296A | ecosystem: Engineered > Solid waste > Landfill > Unclassified | place... | reverse complement strand
GCTCATATTCCTTTAAAATCGGCAGCCATCTTTTAAGAATAATTTGATACTCGTAATGCATAACAGCCCTCCTTTGGTTAATTTTTACTATACCAAAAGAGTTACCTAATTACTGAGCATGAACAACCGTCCCCTTAAACCTCTTATAAACCTCTTATGCCGGAATTGTATTTCATGTTTTTGTAGGGGCAATCCTATGTGATTGCCCGTTTTATTGATTTTGGTATTGGCATCCCTCTTGGATGTCCGAATGTTGTTTTCCCGTAGGGGCGAACCTGCGTGTTCGCCCTTGTCTGTGATGCCGTTGTTTTTACCAGGGCAGACACGCAGGTCTGCCCCTACATTATTTTTTCCTCAACTCATCGAGCAATTGTTGCGTTATAGTTGCCTGATCTAATCCTGGTGTCTTTGCTTTCTCAAATACGACACGCTTGGCAAGGAATTGCCCGCTTATCCTGTTTTTAAGCGTACTCGTCAATCCATCGAGAAGATCCTCAATTCTTTCTTCGCATTTCATTGTCTCATCAGTTCTCTTGTTGTGCTCAGCAATTCGTTGCAGCAGCGCACGCTCAATTGCAGCAGGTTCAAGCAAGTAGTTTTCAATTTCTTTTCGTGCATGAATATGCGCAAATTCGACTATCTTTTTGAGTTGGGAGTTCTCTTTGTCAACCTCATCTTTTGAGCGGTAGTCACGATCGAAGATTACAGCCTTAAGCAATTTTCCCCCGAGAGTTAATTCAATCCCCTTTGAAAAATCATTTACTTTTTGCGGATTGAAACCTTCAACAGGGATTACGGCGAAATCTGATCTATTAGCAAGCTCCTGGTTCCCCAACTTTCTGGCAAAGGCTGAAAGAATCTGGAAATCTTTGCCCTCAACGAAAACAGCCCTTCGAGATTTTGCTAGCTGAGTGAGCGTTGGATTAAGATTCGAGCCCAAGACGCCGAATACACTCTGCAATTGGCTGGGATCTTTTATCCTCTTTGCTGATAATGTTTTTTTATTAACTATGAGAAGATCTCCGGGGTCGGCCTCAGATATGATCTCTGTTGAATGCGTCGCAATTAACACATCCGGCTCAATATCTTTAAGCAAGCCAACTAATTGACGTTGCAAATCAGAATGCAGATATATGTCAGGCTCATCAATGATTAACAGGGAATCCTTTCTTGCGCGAACAATGTATGTAAGCATTTGGCACCAGACTTGAAAACCAAAGCCCGCCCAGAAAATTTCTCTTGGATAACGCTCCTCAGGGCAGAACATGTGAAGGATCGGCTTTTCATAGCTGCTGTGATCTATCTCGGGTTTTTCGATGTCCATCCCCGGCCAAGTAGAACGCACCAACTCGCGGAAGTGTTCAAACTCTTCTGGGTAGTGATACCAGATATTCCTGAAATTTCTCGATGCACGATGTGTTAACAACGCCCTTCTGGCGGCTTCTATTTGATACAATTGCTCATTGTGCTCAACAGGCCCAAGAACTGGAACAAAGCCGACAGATGCCTTATATTCTCTTCGAAAATCTGACGGTGAATGTACAGGTCGTTTCTCAGTTTTACAGACGAGAAAACAAGATTTTGGCTCAGGGAATACCAATAATAATTTATTCCCTCCAGAGAGCCGAAACTCAACAGTTGCCGGTTCGGTATCATCATAGTCTGAGAATATATTCTCTGTAGCAACCGGTAAGTCTTCTAAAGGGACTCGATAACCCCATGAGGCAATGCCATCCAGATTTATATATTCAGGCTTTTTTGCCGATGCTTTACGCATACCTTCAGATAAGATTCTAAATGCACCGATTATTGTTGATTTGCCTGCATTGTTAGGCCCAACCAAAACGTTAAAGCTACCGAGTGACACCGAGTACCTCTTCAATGCCTTGTAGTTCTTAAAGGTAATTGACGTAAAATGATGATTATCTGCTATATCTACCCTCTTCATCATTGCTCGATCCTTGGGAAAATCCGCTCCACATTCCCATCAAAAACTATCCCCAATTTTCCCCTCAATCTTATTCCCTTTTCCGCTTATTTATCAAGAAAAATACAGCCTGAGTACCGATTACCCACTAAAACATATTACCTAATTCATTGCCCAATTGATTAGATATTACCTAATTCACCATTTTTCAGTCTTCTGCCACTGGGCATTCTGCCCGCGTCCAAGGCATTTGATTTTTTTTCTGCCTGCAAAGTTTTCATAACCCTTCGTATCATATCAACACTTACACCAGGGCATTGCCTTTGGATATCAGCTACCCGGTACAGCCCCATCCTGCTATCTATTGCACTGGTTATGAGTTCAGTCTTTGTACCCTTAGGTGATTTCAATTGCCCGACCCGTTCTTCAAATTCCTTGTAAGCAGTCTTTAGTATAAACATGGAATAATTGATATACGGCCACGGATCATGTTTGCCCTCGTGCCAACCCTGTGAACTTTGTTCAAGGGGTTCATAATAGCGGCCTTTGCTTTGTTCAATAATCCGTTCTATGCTGATGTATCTGCCCGCATCATAACCGAGGTGATAGCACTGAAGCAGCAGAAGCAACCTTGAAACCCTGCCGTTTCCGTCTCGAAAGGGATGTATGCAGAGAAAATCGAGATTGAAGGCAGCCATAGCAACCAGGGGATGAATCCATCGTTCTCGGAGACATTGATTCCATAACTTGATCAGCTCGGCTATGAATATCGGAGTTTTATCAGGAGAGGCCGTTCTGAATCTCACACGTGATGACCCGTCAGGATATTTCTCGATGATATCGCTTTCTTTCTCTTTGTATTTACCGGCATCCCAGATATCGCCTTTCGCCACTTTGTGAAGTTTCAGAATCGTATCCTCTGATACCGGCAGCCTGGCAGCCTGTTCATGTATGAGCCGAAGGGCATTTCGATACCCCCGCACTTCTTCTTCATCGCGGTCGCGCAGGTGTGACTTGCCGAGCACAATGGTGCGAACGCGGGATTGTTCAACATTTACCCCTTCGATACGGTTTGATGAAACAGCGCTTTCAATGAGTGCATGTTCCTTGAGGACCTTGAGCCTCTGCGGAGATTGTTTTGTGAAAAGCTCCTGCCTGCCGCGAGCTTCGCCGAGGTCTGACAGATACCATGATGTGATAGCTGGTATTGTTTCTGGTTTGGAAGAGAGTTGTCGAAGTGTCATCATAATTTCATTTTTCTGTTTAAATCCTTTTAAACCATCGTTCCAAAAACTATTTAATTCACCCCCAATTTCCCCCTCAATGATACCCCACGTAAGTGCTAAAGCGCAATAGTGTGGAAGCAATATACAGCTAAGGCAATGTATGTGCGGGGCAGGAGAGTAAAACATACGGACATTCCCCATATTATCCTACAGAAAAATATGCTCCTTTGACTATCAAACCTACAGCTTAATCAGTCCCTTTGTAATCGCAAATTTTATGAGGCCTGCGCGTGTATGCAGGTCAAGCTTCTCGGAAAGATTTGTCTGATGGGCTACTGCTGTCTTGGCGCTTATGCCGAGGATATCGGCAATCTCCTTGCTTGTATGGCCTTCTGCTATGAGTTTCAAGACCTGTTTTTCCCTGTCAGTGAGCGCCTCATAAGGGTCGTCTGATGCCTTGTTTTTATTGCTGCCGACATATTCATCAATAACGCTTGCCGCAATCGACGGATGCAGATATGCCTCGCCGCTGGCAATGGCCTTTATTGCGGTTAAGAGGTCAAGGCCGACTGCCCTTTTCAGCATATAACCTGATGCGCCTGCCTTCAGAAACCGCCTTATATATTCCTTGTCTTCATACTGTGTCAGGACAAGGACTTTGACGTCAGGGTTAATCTTCTTAATCTCTACAAGCGCCTCCAGCCCGCCGAGCTTTGGCATTGCTATATCCATGAGTACAATATCGGGATTAAGTTTTTTAACGCTCTCTATGGCCTCTATCCCGTCTGCAGCCTCTCCGACAACTTCAATATCAGCTGACATCTTTAGAAACGCAGCTATCCCTTCTCTTACGAGAGCATGGTCGTCAACTATCATTACTCTTGTTTTAGACATGTTTATTCCCATATTCAGGCAGGGGAATCCAGAGGCTGAGCCTTGTGCCGTTGCCTGGTGTTGAACATATATTCAGTTTCCCGTCCACAAGATAGGCCCTTTCTCTCATTCCCATTATTCCAAGCCCTTTAACATCATCAGTATGTTTCAACATATCCGGCACATCAAACCCTTTACCGTCGTCCTCCATATAAACAGCTATGGAATCAGGCATATATTGTAATACTATAAAGACATTTTCTGCTGAGGCATGAAGGGAAATGTTGATTACTGCTTCCTGTATTATCCTGAACAGCGAAGTTTCGATGCGGTAGTTGAATCTTTTCCCTTCAGCTCCGATAACAGTGAAATCACAGGTTATGCCTTTTTCAGCCAGATGCTTGTCAAGAAGCCATCTGACGCCTGCTTCAAGCCCGAGGTCATCAACTATTGTAGGCCTGAGGTTCTGTATCACGCTATGTATTTCATCCAGACTCTTAAGCGCAATATTTCTCATCTCATCTATCTTTTCTGAAGGGAGATGTTCGGCGTACATCTTGCTGCACATATCAATCTTCATTAAAAGCGCTGAAAGGGTCTGCATTGTCTCATCGTGCAGCCCGCGTGCTATTCTTTTTCTTTCTTCCTCTTCTGCTGATATGACCATCTTAAGAAGGTTTTCCACTTTTTGCTGGCTGGCCTTTATCTGTTTGGTCCTTTCCACTACCCGCTCTTCAAGCTGAATATTATACTGGCGAAGGCCTTCCAGTGAATCCGCAAGCTTGACCCTCATGACTTCAAAGCTGCTGCTCAGTATACCAATCTCGTCTATGCCTCCGAATGCTATGGACTTTGACATATCCCCTTCTGCAATCTTATTGGTGGCGTCAATAAGTTTATGCACAGGCTTCACTATGCTTTTGCTCATGCCGATTGCAATTATCAGCGCGATTCCTATAGAGCCCAGACTGAAAGCCAAAAATGTTGTTCTCAGTTTTTCAGAAGGAGCAAAGACATCTTTTTCAGGCTGGATTATAGAAACGCCCCAATGCGCCATCTTCAACGGCGCAAACGCAAGGATATCTGTTGAGCGTTCATCGCCTTTTCCCCCTGCACCGGAATGGCACCTGTGGCACGTCCTGATCTCGGGTTTCTTCTGCGCTATGAGGTTTTCCATGAACCTGTTATGGTCACTGCTCAGGAATACCCTCTTGGGATTATTGGACACTATTATAATGCCATGGCTGTCAATTATTTCCAGATAGGTGTTAGGCTCCCTTGGCATTGCCTCAATGCTCTGGCTGAGCCTGAAACTGGTCGGATCAATCTCCCCCCCTGCCACTCCGACAATATCTCCATTCTTGCTCTTAAGAGGCACCATGGCATATATAACCTTTTTCCCCATCGGCTCTACAGTATATATATCGGATATTACAGGCTTGCCTTCCATGATAATTTTACTCACGTAAGGAATGCTCAGGAGATTCTCGTGGTTTTCAAGCCTGCTGGGATAAGTCAGGACTACATTGCCTGTTTTGTCCATGAGGAAAATGCCGTCTGAAAATATTGAGTACTGATAGGCTATCTGAAGAGCCTCTTTTTCAGGTTTCCAGTTGTTGTCCTTCAGGTCTATCTTTCCTGAAAGTGAAATATCATAGAGCCTGTTGAGGCTCCTCTCTAAAAGGAGGTCTACATTGTTTGCTATTATGCCGGCTAATGTAAGCCTGCTGTGCAATGAGCGGTCTATGCTTTGATTAATTGTTAAGTGGCCGATTATCCCAAGCCCTGCCGACAGGATAATGACATTGATAATTATCGCGATAATTATTTTTTTCTGCATTTACTAATACAGTTGCAACTAAGGCTATATTCGGTTTTTATTTGTCATTGCGGCTTGTCCGCAATCTTTCTTTGTAAAAAGGATTCCCGACAAGCGGGAATGACATACTGTTACCAGTGTAATCTGTCAAGTCGTCATGCTCTTTTCCGGTGCGTTCTCATCCTCCGGACTTTTAAGAGATACGCCAAAAAGTCTTTCATATTCCAACGGGTGTTCATGTATCATGCGTTCTTTTGAAATCTTGCCTGTAAACATCACCGTGTCTATCGGAAATACCTCGGGGCTGAATACCGCATTGTAGATATGCCAGATAACAATGACAAGAAATGCCAGTAATGCCTCGTTTGTATGAAGGGCCTTTGCAGCGGGAATAAATTCCCCCGGGAAAAACCTTGCCGCAACAGTTGGCACCCATAGTATGGCTCCTGTGGCGATCATCAGTATGCCTCCCACAACAACGCCCCAGTATTCGAATTTTTGCTTGTAATCGAATCTGTCGCACCTTGCCGGATGTTCTTCCAGTCCGAGGTAATATCTTATATTGACTATGGCGTCTCTGAAATCATTTTTATGTATGATTATTGACGGCTGCCACTTCAGGAACAAAAATCCAAATGACGCCGCCAGGATATGCGGAATTGTCAGCCCTGCAAAGATTATCCCTGTATATCTATGGATAAGCCTTGTGGCGTCAATACCTCCGAAGGTCATAACTATCCACTGCGCTGCGCTGTAGTCATGGAATTTCTGGGACAGGCCCGTCAATACCAGAACTGCGAATACTATGGCGTTAAGCCAGTGCTCTATTATCCTGGCCGGCCCAAATCTTTTGATATATTCATCGCCCAACTTTTTCATTTTAAAATTCCTCCTTATCTGTTAACAGCATACCGCCAGATGTGCAAAATAATCTGAAGTATGAGTCCGATTATCATAAATGGAATAAAAACCTTATACCCAAAATTGATCATATAGACCAGGGGCGCCTTTTTAAGACTGGGCTTATAATGAGAGACCCAGCTGTCAGGAAAATTAGCTGTAGCACCCGGATGACATTTCTGACACCGCTTTACAAGGTTTGCCTTTATCATGGGAGCATTGGGCGCATTAATCTTGGTTATATCATGTATGCCGTGACAGTCTATACAGACAGCTATCGGCTTTACGGATTTCCCCTGCTGCTTATAGAACTTCAATGTAACCCCGTGAAAGTCCTGGAGGTATGTATCGACAACCGCGGTTGAAAGCCCATATTTTTTCATTAAATCCTTATCCGCATGACAGTTGCCGCACATCTGCGGCACGGCATTACGAAAATCAGTTGTCCTTGGGTCAGTCATATCATGGGCCCTGTGGCAGTCCGAACATATCGGAACATCCTCATTATGCTCCAATATCAATGCGCCTCCATGAACACTCTGCGCATAGGTCTTATACACCTCGGGATGACACCGCTCGCATTTTTTTGCATTAGCAAGTTTTTCCTTCCTGCCCGAATAAACCGAATGAGCGCCGTGACAGTCTGTGCAGACAGGCGCATTCAGGTTGCCATGCGTCAACAGATTATAATGTATGCCTTCCAGGGTCCTTGAATACTTGTCAAAATGACATCTCCTGCAGCTTTCCGACATCGCAATCGAATAATCCCGCTTGCTCTTAAATATCCTGAGGGGATGTTCTTCTGATGAAAAACCAAAATGGCAGTCGGTACAGCTCAGATTCTTGTGGACCGAGATATTGAGGATAGATTCGTTTATATGAATTGACTGTTTCTCTCCAGTCTTGAATGTTATGCTTAATTCACGTTGATGACAGTTCAGGCAGTAATGATTGCCCTTTGACAGTTCACGCGCGCGCTGAATAGAATGAAAACCGTGACAATCTAAACAAACAGTTCCTTTTGGTGATTGACTCAATAATTTTTCATGAATTTTAGTTTTGTGCGAAACATGGCATTGTGTACACACTTTGGCTGAAAATGCAGTGTATTGCCGGTGGTTTTTAAAGGTCCTTTTGGGATGCTGATCTGCTGTAAACCCGTGGCAGTCAGAGCAGCTTATTATCCTGTGAACAGATCTCCCGATCTCTTCGATATTAACTTTAACCGATATCTTTTCTCCGGCGTCAAAGGTCATGTCCTGTTCCTGGCTGTGGCACATCATGCAAGTTTGATCTGCTGCTGATATACTGCTTTCTGCTGAGAAACCATTTAAAGGAAATACTAAAAAAACAAATAAAATTCCTAAAACGTACCTAAATAACATATAACCCTCCTTAACAGGTCGTAGACCCCGTTAGAAATATTATCTCTAAGCGGGGTAGAGCAAATGTCGAGGGGATTTTGAACAGCACCAAAACCCCCCTCGTTCTGCCTTTATTCATTTTCTTCTGAATCTTTGTGTTCTGTTTTCTTTTCTGCGTCTTTTGCTTCCTTTTTATGCCTTTTACCTGCGAGGTATGCCTCGGAAGGCCTCCAGTTAAATACTGCAAGTTTTGACACTCCTTCCATAACACCGCCGAACAGCTTTGTCATTACAACCTTCAGCAATACTGCAATCCCTATGAATGGCAGAAATGTGGCATACACAAGACCAAGCACCGGGCCTGCCAGCAATATTATAGCAGGATGAGCCTTGTAATATGTTATTGAACTGCCGCCCGGAAGAATTCCACCTGTTTCAATGGTTACGCGTTCGCCTGTTGAGAAGTTCCAGTAATTCCCTCCCTTTACTCTTTCTCCGCCTATGTGTCTTAGTTTTAACATTTCAAGTCCCTCCTTACTTTATTTTTGTAACTGCCTTTCGTCCAACACTGCCTAACCCCTCTTTTGTCTAACCTCCTTTTATTTTCTTGAGTATAGGTTAACAGGAAGGCAGAACACATACAATTGGAAGAAGTTCCTATTTTAATGGGTTAACTTATCCTATATGAGCAGGGAAAAGTCCTGAAACAGCGCAAGGAACCAATAAATATGTTTACCTTTCAAGAAGTTAACCCCGTTAGAAATATTTCTAACGGGGTTAAGAGTCAGGAACCATGCTGCGCGCTATTCTTATCAGATCCCTCTGAGAGTCCTTTCCAATCACTGTGAGCATAAAGTTCCCTTCCCGCCATGACACCTGATTGCACGGAGTGTCATCTTCGCATGTTGCGGTGACAAGTATTCCTGCCCTGTCTTTAATCAGGACCTTGCTTTCTTTTTTGATCTGGCTGAGCTTTATTTTAGACTCAGGACGATAATTGGACTTTGCATCTACCTGATGAACAATAAGACCAAGCTCTTTTGAATCACGCTGCTGGAAATGCATTATTACCATTACAAACGGTTTTTTCTGGGCGTATATCTCTGCCGGAGGCCACTTAAGGTTTAAATCCTCCGGAAGGTAAGCAGGGATGTAAATCCTTTCAATATGGAGCTTTCTTTTAACCAGTTCAATGGTCTTGTATTTCCTTAAACTTTCCGTTTCAATTATGGATGGCGCCCAGTTTATCAGCTCCAGGACAACCACTAATAAACTTATCAACAGGGCAAAGGAAAATACCATTTTAAGTTGTCGTGTTATCTTGATATGCATTCTAAACCACCATGTAATTAATTTTAAGAATTATAACCGTTGTTAAAATAAATTTCACCCAGCCGAATCCGGGAGTATCCGCAATTCCTTTTTCCTGTATCTTAATTATCCTTTCTTGCAGAAGTAAATTGTGACTATGGCTTTCTATAGTATCCTTCACAACTGATATCTTTGACCCCTTATCTTCTTGCGGATGAGAGTAAAAGGCATTAATTGCAGATATAAGGGCCTCCGGTTTTTTTGTGAAAGAAACAGTTATATCATCGCAAATAAACTCATCATCCTGAACAAGCCTTCGGAACTCTATAAGGCTTACAGGATTATAAAACATCAGCATCCTCAATATATATATAATCTGGGTCTTAATGCTGCTGCCTCTTATAATATGGACTATCTCATGTGCCAGTGCGCTTTCCATCTGGTCATCGGTAAACTTATCCAGGATTGCCTTTGACAGGATTATTACATGGTTTTTTATTCCTGTTGTAAACAGCATTGGATATGGTTCATCCACAATCCTGACAGATGGTTTTGAGGTGCCCAGTTTTTTGCAAAGCCCTTCAAGCATCCCGATTATGTCCCTGTGCGGAACTACATATGACACGTAACCGGGTTTGGGAAGTTTTTCTCTTACAATAGGAAATATCTCCTGCAGGAAAAAAATAAGCATTGTTCCTGAAAGGAGCGCAAGAAATAACGAATAGACCGGGACTAAGTCCCATATCCTTATTGCCAGCCACCTGTTAAGGTCAAAGAGCGCGGTATTCTCCCTGAAATACATGGACCCCCTGTCAGGGTTTATCAGCTGATAAACCGGGAAGACAAAGATTGGAAGGATTAATACCAGAAGCCTGTATCTGAACTTTGCCAGATGGTCCCTGATTTCCCATGAATAAAATGCAATCTCAATAATTACAAGGGTCATGAATGAATGCAGGACTGATTGGGCAATGAACATGCCGATGTATGAATCAAAAAACCTCAAGGTTCCTGCCTAATCGTGCAAACCATATTTTTTCATCTTGTTAAAAAGGCTCTTCCTGCTGATTCCAAGATGAGCCGCTGCATCTGTTCTTTTCCATCTTGCCTCTGTGAGGGCATCTATTATAAGTCTCTTCTCTTCCTCTGACTTTATGGTTTCTATCCTGTCTCTCACATTTATTTCTCCATCCCTAACCTTATCTCCGCCCCCGTATGTAAGCTCTGTGACTGTTTTCCCTGTAATTGCATTGCTGTCCTCAAGGATTATGGCCCTCTGAATAAGATTCTCCATCTCTCTCACGTTCCCCGGCCAGTTATAATTCAGGAAAAACCTTATCGCAGAGGCGGAGATGCCTTTAAATTTTTTCCCGATGGCGCTGCTGTATTTCTTTAAAAAATAATCCGCCAGGAGAGGGATATCGTTTTTCCTTTTTCTGAGCGGAGGAACAATAATCTCAAATACCCTTACCCTGTAAAGAAGGTCCTCCCTGAATCTTCCTTCGGCTACAGCAGCATTAAGGTCCTTGTTAGTTGCGGAAATCAACCGCAGATCGACCTTTACAGTTTTTGTGCCTCCAAGGCGTTCTATCTCCTTCTCCTGCAAAACCCTTAAAAGTTTTGCCTGCAACCCTAATGAAAGGTCTCCAATTTCATCCAGAAAAATACTGCCTTTATCCGCCCTTTCAAATTTGCCGATATGCTGCCTCGTGGCGCCCGTAAATGCGCCTCTTTCATACCCGAAGAGTTCTGATTCGAGCAGCGTTTCAGGGATTGCCGCGCAATTCACGCTTATAAAGGGATTTTCTCTTCTATCGCTAAGCCTGTGTATGGCCTTTGCAATAAGCTCTTTGCCGGAACCGCTTTCACCTGTAACCAGGACTGTGACGTCTGTTTCAGCAACTTTTTTCGAAAGCTCGATTGCCCGCTTCATCTCGTCACTTTCAGCTATGATTTCATCCCTAAGGTTTTTCCCGAGGCTTTCTGTCTTCAGGGCTTTAATCTCTTTCTGGAGTTCGTATTTTTCGATTGCCCTGCTTATGACTGTTCTGACAATTTCTATATCAACCGGCTTTGTGAAAAAATCATAGGCCCCCTCTTTGATGGCCCTTATTGCAAGCTCTTTCGAACCATAAGCGGTTATCATTATCACAGGCATGGGATAGCCCTCTGCCTTTATACGTTCGAGGACCTCAATGCCGCTCATGCCTGGCATCTTTTCATCAAGAAGCACAAGGCTGTAGTCGTTATTTTTTAAAAGGGTAATTGCCTCAGGGCCTGTTCCTGCTATATCAAACTGGAATTCTTCCTTCTTCAGAAGCTCCCCGAGAAAGAACCGGATGCTGGTGTCATCATCAACAATCAGTATCTTATGTTCTTTAGCGCTGAATGGCATCTTAAAGCTCTTGGGTATTATTTTGCATGTGTAATATTTTAGCATATGTAAACAGAGGAAAGAACTCCTGAAACCAATTTGTCATGCGGCTTGTCCAGCATCTTTCTTTCACGCAGAGGTGAATAAGAAGGATTCCAGACAAGCTGGAATGACAGTCAATGTGGTTTTACTTATAAGCTCCTTAGTAAAATCACAGTTGACAGAAAATATCATTTAAGTAATGATTTTATAATGCAGACCGGCAATGGCATAAAACCTGTATTCACAAGACCTGAGATAGAAAAGCTGTATGGCAGCAGCTTTACAGACGGCAACAATGTTCAGCTTTTGTGGAAAAGCAAGGAATTATTCAAGATGATATTTGATTCAGTTTCCAAAGCCAGGAAGCTTATCTGCCTTGAGTTTTATATATTCCGCAACGATGAAACAGGCGCTGAACTTGCGAGGTTGTTAAAAAAGAAGGCACGCGAAGGGGTTTATATATATATCCTTTATGACCATTTTGGTTCCATTGGAACGCCGCGAAAATTTTGGGAAGAATTGAAAAGAGCCGGGATAAATGTGAGAGGGTCACGGCCTTTCAAATGGACTGCGCCTCTCAGGTATGCCCACCGCGACCACAAAAAACTTATCATTATAGACGGAGAAAAGGCCTTCACCGGCGGACTGAATATTGCAAATGAATACAGCGGATATTATTTCAAGAGGCTTAAAAAGCGCAAAGAGGGCTGGAGAGACACAGGGATAATGCTTGAAGGCCCGATAGCCCTGACACTGCTCAATACATTCAGAAAAAGCTGGGTAATATGGGGCGGAGAGCCAATTGTCTATCAAGGCATAAGCACCCGTGAAAGCAGCGGCCTTCCTGTACTGCCAATATTTGCAAGCTCTGCAAGGAGCAGAAGAAAGCTGAGAAGGCTTTTATATTACAGCATCAATCATGCACGCCAGAGTATATTCCTTACAACCGCTTATTTTACTCCGAGCAGGAGAATGGTGCACATCCTCTCAGAGGCAGTTAAAAAGGGAGTGGATGTTAAGCTCCTCCTGCCGTCTGCAAGCGATATATCTGCCGCACATTATGCAGGCAGGGCGTCATTTACAAAACTGCTGAAAGCCGGCGTTGAGATATATAACTACAGGGGAGAGATACTGCATGCAAAGACAGCTGTATTTGATGAGCGCTGGAGCATTATAGGCTCTGCAAACCTTGATTTCCAGTCCCTGAGGAGAAATGATGAAGGCAATGTCGGGATACTCGATGAAGGATTCGGCCGGCAGATGATAGATATCTTTCATGAAGACCTGAATCAATCCATAAAGATAGAATTAGGCCCCTGGCTGAAAAGAGGGTTCTGCGAAAAATTCAAGGAACAGTTCTTTGCGTTGTTCAGGAGAAGGCTGTAGGGCTTATTTTAAAGGATTGAGTGCATCAAAAATTCAGGTTGCATTACGGTATTCTTTATGGTATTCTCAATTATATAAAATAGTATTACCAAGGAGGCATAAATGCCGGTTGCAAAACTCGGGATAAGCTTTCCAACAGAGCTCGTTGAAGAAATAGACAAGATATCCAAAGGATTGAAAAAAAGCAGGAGCGAAGTTGTCAGAGATGCTATGACCAGAATGATTAATGATTATAAAAAGCAGCAGGCTCTTGAGAAAGCAGGGAAAATTTATAAGGCGATAGAAGAGGACGACAAGCGCCTTGCAGAAGATTTTTTAAGTATCTGCGCAGAGCCTGTCGCAAAATATAAAACTGTAAAAAAATCAAAAAACAAGTGAAACAACCCAGGAGAGGCGAGATATATTTTCTTGATTTCAGCCCTTCAAAGGGCAAAGAAATGAGAGGCCCCCATCCGGCCCTTGTCATTCAAAATGATGTCGGCAATAAAGCCGGAGGCCTTACAATAGTTGCGGCAATAACAAGCAATCTCAAAGTCGCTGACCTTCCTGTTGGCATATTGATAAAACCAAAAGAAAGCGGGCTTCCTCATGAATCTGTTATTCACCTTGGACAGATATATACCATTGATAAAGAGAGGCTTGAAAATCTTGCCGGTGCGCTTCCGGCGCATAAAATGGCAGAAGTTGATAAGGCGATAAAAATAAGCCTTGGATTGCAAGAGTTTTGGGAATAAGATTTTTTTGGTTGAGAGAATGGGAGCACTTTTCCAAGACTGCATATGCCGATAAATATATGTTCAGCCTCAATGAACTGATGCTTTGCATCGCCTGCTTCTATGGCTGCGATTTTCCATGCCACCTTTGCAGCAATTGAAAGCTCTCTCATATGTCCCTACCTATACTCCTGTAAATTAGCTTTGCTATTTTGTATTTTTCAAGGCGCCGAGACTCCAAAGCGCGCTGACAGGCAAGGCTTGCATGTTTTTGCCAAATGGAAGGCTTTCGTTGCCTGTATAAAGGACTATGCCTCTGTGAAAACGTTTGCCCAGTGATTCTGACATAGCCTGAAGCCCTTTGAAGTCTTGGGCATTCACTGTTTTGCTCGCCTTGGTCTCGATACCCACGACTTTACCCGCAGTGTTTTCAAGTGCGATATCGACTTCCTGCCCGGTCTGGGTGCGGAAGTGAAAAACCTGCGGCTGCATTTGAGACCATGCCTCCTGCTTCCTCAACTCCATTGCAACAAAGTTTTCAAGAACCGCACCGATGATTCCCTGATGGGCTTCCACCCCATCCTCATACAAACCAATAAGATTTGAGACAAGGCCTGTGTCGTTGAGCATGACCTTTGGTGCCTTCACAAGTCTCTTGCCAAAGTTGCCTGACCATGCGGGAAGAGGCTGCAAAAGAAAGGTTGTCTCAAGGAGGCTCATATACCGCTTTAAAGTAGTTTGAGGTATTCCGATGCTTCTTGACAGCTCTGAAAAATTAAGAAGAGATGCCGCCCTGGCAGCTATAAGCGATAATACCCTTGGCAGAATGGTCAGTCCCTCAATATGGGCAAGGTCTCGCACGTCCCTTTGGAGGATAGTGGTAATATATGAGCCGAACCACGCCTTTCTCCGCGAGAGCGCTGCCCTTCCGATGACCTCGGGATATCCGCCGAGCAATATTCTTTTTATGGTCTGCGTCCTGTTTTCAGAGGTTTTTGAAAAAGAAGGCAGCTTATCACCAAAGACTGCATCAATAAAGCCTTCCCTCACCCCTTCTATTTCTCCCTGTGATAAAGGCCACAAGGTCAGGATCTCCATTCGTCCGGCCAGGGATTCAGAGAGCTTCGGCAAAAGCATTACATTTGCAGACCCGGTCAGCAGAAAGCGGCCCGGCTTGCGGTTTCGGTCAACCTCTGCCTTGATTGCGAGAAACAGTTCAGGTGCCCTCTGGACCTCGTCTATGACGATATTCCCATCCAATCCGGCAATGAACTCTGCAGGATCATGTTTTGCGGCTGACAGCACCCCGGCATCATCCAGAGTCAAATACCGGGCAGGATGCATATCAGAGGCTATCTTCTTTACAAGAGTGCTCTTCCCTGATTGCCTGGCGCCATTAAGCAGCACAACAGGGCTGTCTGACAGAGCAGCTTTAATCCGGCCAGTGATGTTTCGATGAATCATGCCATATTATTAACCATTCAGTGGATGAATTTCAACCACAAAATAATAGTAGCTATTGTTCTTAGAAACGATAACCTGAATGTTGATTCTTTTGTTCTGTCAATACAATACAGTGCCAGCAAAATAGATTCATCGGTAATTTAACTTTTTTGTGAGTGGTTATTGGCAAGATGAATGCTGTTTGTTAAATATGCCGTTGCCGGTAATTTCCAGTTGCCGTAGCTACGTTTCACTTAAACTAAAATAATGAATAAATGTACCTGTCCCCTTTTCTATACGTGAGGAGAGGATGGGGAGGGGTTTTAAGGATTTTACAGAGAACATTTTAAAAGCCCGCCGCATAGACTAAATAGTTGACAGCCTGTGTATATTATGACAATATACAGTTAGTGATAGACTTCGATAAAATAGAGGGCTTTGATTGGGACGGGGGCAATGCCCGCAAAAATGAAAAACATGGCGTCACTCAGGCCGAAGCAGAACAGGTATTTGTAAATGAACATCTTCTATTGACGCCGGATGAAAAACACAGCACACATGAACAGCGCTTTCGGGCATACGGACAAACAAGTAGCGGGCAGCTTTTAACTGTGATTTTTACGCTCCGGGCAAAGGGAACCATTATCAGAATAATTTCAGCCCGTGATATGCATTTGAAGGAAAGGAGGGTCTATGAAGAAAAAGCTAAAACCGATACCCAAATTTAGATCAGAGGCTGAGGAACGGAAATTCTGGGAGACTCATGATACTACCGACTATTTTGATGATTCGAAGATGTTTAGTGCGCGCTTCCCGAATCTGAAACTGTCTACGCAGTCCATTTCCATAAGACTGCCTTTAGGGATGCTCGAAAAGATCAAGATTGAGGCAAATAAGCGTGATGTGCCGTATCAGTCGCTTATTAAAGTCTGGCTTGCTGAACGGGTAAAGGCGTATTAATTTGCAAAAGGGGGGCCTGTCCACTACCGGGGATTGTCACTTTTATCCTTCTGACTATGGCGCTGCGGCACTTCTGCTCTTCAAATGTGGGAGAGGATGGGGAGGGGTTTCAGGAATCAACAGGTCTAATCGAAATTCCTTCACCTTTACAAACAACCTGCCATGATTGATGCTCTTTCAGTTGCCCGCTCAAAATCAAATTGCTCAATGGTATCTGTACAAGTTTTTCAACTATACGCCGGAGTTCTCTGACCCCGTATTCCGGACTATAACCCTCCTGAGAAATAAACCGCTCTGCTTCGCCCGTAATTTTTAGTTTAGTGTTATACCTTTTCGCAACATCAGCAGAAATTTCATTTAGTATTGTCTTTAAAATCTCTCTTACATTATCTTCACCAAGAGGCTTAAAAACTATCTGCTCATCAATCCGGTTAATGAGTTCAGGGCGAAAGAGCTTTTTAATTTCACTGTTTATCTCATGTTTCGACTCTTCATCCTTCTCAAGGAATCCAATCCCTTTCTTCCGTTGTTCAGTGTGTCCTAAGTTTGAAGTCATAATAAAGATGATATTCCTTGCGTCAACGGTTCTTCCTTTTGAATCTGTGATACGCCCTTCATCAAATACCTGTAGAAAAATATCAAATATCTTCGGATGCGCCTTCTCAATCTCATCCAGCAAGACAACTGAATATGGCTTTGTCCTGAGCTTGCCTGTTAATTGGCCTTCTTCATCATAGCCGACATATCCTGGAGGTGAGCCGATAAGTTTGGAAACGCTGTGCTCTTCCATGAATTCAGACATATCCATGCGTATCAGGTTTGACTGACTGCCGAACAAAAATTCAGATAAGGATTTTGCAGTTTCAGTTTTTCCAACGCCTGTGGGCCCTAAAAACAGGAGGACTGCCAGCGGCCCAGTTTTCTTTCCAATGCCTGTATGAGCCAATAAAAGACGTTGACTTACTTTATCTATGGCCTCATCTTGCCCGATTATCCTTTTCTTTAAAAACGAATTCAGTTCAAGGAGTCGGGATTCCTTACCTTCAATATGTCCTGCAATAATTTCAAGAGGGACATTGATTTTATCCGATAGAACCTGTGCAATCGTGCTCTCTGTAACCTCAGCATAACCGGATTTCCCTTCTGATTTAATCTCAACGCCTTTGCCGGGCTGCATCATACTCAGAAAAGGAACCTGCATTCGCGCCCCTGCCTTGTCCACAAGGTCAACAGCCTTATCGGGCAGAAAATGGTCTGTATCAAATCTTATGGAGAGGTCAACTGCTGCCTCCAGAGCCTTATCAGTGATTTTTTTATTGAAGTGCTTTTCCCACTTTGGCCGAAGGCCCTTAAGAATTTCTATTGCTTCATCCCTTGTTGGTTCATTCACGATTATTTTTTCAAACCGTCTTTCGAGCGCAGGGTCTGATTCGATATATTTTCTGTATTCTGATATGGTCGTTGCGCCAATGCACTTGATTTCACCGCGCGCAAGAGCGGGTTTCATTATGTTGGCTGCATCCATGCTGCCACTGCCCTGACCTGCACCAACCAGATTATGTATCTCATCAATAAAGATGATTATGTCAGAATTGGAACTGGCCTCCTCAATGATTTTTGTAAGGCGTTCTTCGAACTCTCCTCTGTATTTTGTTCCGCCAACCAGCGTTCCCATATTTAGCTCTATGATTCTTTTCCCTCCAAGCACCTGTGAGTCTTTCCCCTGAACAGCTCGCAGAGCAAGGGCTTCTACAACAGCGGTTTTCCCAACACCTGCTTCACCGACCAGCACAGGATTATTTTTCATGCTCCGTGCAAGTGTTTGTATCACCTGAAGGAGTTCATTTCTCCTGCCAACAAATGGCCCAAGCTTGCCTTCCCTTGCTGCCTTGTTCAAGTCACGGCCATAGCGGTCAAGAAAAGGCGTTGCGCTCTCATCTCTGCCTTTTTTTTCTTCCACCTCAGCACCTGCATCTCCGGCCATCGCCATTTCCCTATCCAGCTTAATGCGCTCCATGCGGACAAGAACAGTTTGCCGCATGGGTTCTTCCCAAATTGCAGCAAGAAGGTGAAGGCTTGTGACCTCTTCATCTGATTCCACAAAACTTTTTGCAAAATCAAATTTGCTTTTACATGCTTCGCTCCTGTGGATTGCTTTTTCGACATGGTCGTAATCACCCCTGCCAAGCTGTTTCCTCATTCTCCGTCGCAGTTGCGCCATATCAAGACCCAATTCTTTCATCAAATCCTGCAAAATTGCATATTCATCTTTCAATGCCTTAAATTCCTGAGGATTAAGGCCGGCCTTTTCCGGGCTGAGAACAAGCACTTTTCCAAGACTGCAAATGCCGATAAATATATGCTCAGCCTCAATGAACTGATGCTTTGAAGCCTCTGCCTCCATGGCAGCGATCTTCCATGCTATCTTTGCGCCAATTGAAAGTTCTCTCATAATTTTGTTTTAACCTCTGTTAAAACAGTCTTTCGGCATATTTTCAGTGCCATTTTAAAATCATTGTCAGATGAGTCTGCAAGTATTATAATCATTTAAAGCCATTTATAACAGACAGGGAAAAAGGAAAAATATAATGAGCACTACAAGCGCTGAAAAAGAAGTCTCTGTTGGAGCAGCCGATAGCGACCGCCTGTAAATAGAAAGTTGGTATAATCATTAGTTATGGATAAGAAAAATCGCGTATGGATATAGAGTACTCCCTGAAGTCAAGAACCGCGTTTATAAGGTATTTCTATGAAAACGCGGTCCGGCCATTCTCCGAAATTAAAACTGCCATTGAAAACGAGGAGGAGCCTTTTGTTCCTCCGTACAGTGAAGATGCAGAGCCGGCCTTTCTTAAGGAGTGGATGGAGGCAGATACTGGTATAGAAACTATTGGCCATGCGTGTATTTCGATGCTTTCTTCTTCACTTCATCTTTTCATGAAGACATGGGTTGGCAGGTTGGAGAAGGAGCATGGAAAGAAATTTGATGCCAACTTTAAAAAGGGGTGGTTTAACGGATACAAAGAGATTTTTGAAAAGCTTAAGTTGCCGCTATCGAATTGTGGTGCTGATTTAGATATAATCGAACAAACTACTCTGGCTCGGAATCGAGTGCAGCACCCCGAAGAACTTCCAATGTTAGGGGTTGCTCACTCTGAAAAAGATTTAGAAAGGTTCCCTAATCCATTCTTCGCTAAAGAAGCAGAGCTAAAGATGGTAAATATCGCTGATGATGGAAACATCACATGGTTGTTAAAGCCTTCGGTTACAACAACAAAAGAAAAAGTATTTGAGGCAGTTAAACAAGTCGAAACATTGTGCTCATGGCTCGAAGCGGAATATTGGAAAACAAGGAATGCATAACCTTATGGGTATTCATGGGATACCTTACTGAATTCAGAGACGGTTTTTGAATTCTGGGGTGTCATATTCAGTTTTATGTTAAAAGAGGATGAGAAAATAAGAATGGTGTTCCCAGAATTGGAATATGCTGAGAGAAGATCTTTTCAGTCAACATAAAAAATTCATATCTGAGATAGAACACCAGCTATGCTCGACCGTTGAAGCTGAATGTTCACGGTTCCCTTCGGCCTATAAGCTTCTGAAGCGCTTTAGGGTATCTGCGGAAAACTTCTTAAGAAATAAACCGCAAGCTCGTAACGAGTTTAGGGAGATCCATAATGAGCTTTGCGTCGCCGTTAATATTATCGCCAGTCCTGATTGTATTAAACTTGAATATGAGCCTCTGCTCACTAATTGTGCTAAAAAGATCGATTTCCATACCACAATTGGCAATGGCCGTTCTTTATGGATTGAAGTAAAAACAATTCATCCATCAGAACAGGACGACTGGTCAAAGCTCGAAAAGATGCAAAAGGACGCCAGATTGCCTGATAATGTACGTATATTTATGGACAAGAATTGTTTAGGCGGGGAATTGTGGCACAATGCCTACGCAGCTAGGGCAAAAATGCTTGAATATGCTATAGAGATGGAAGATAAAATAACTAATTGTAAGATTAATACAGAAAAGGAATATTGTGCCCTTGCTTTTTTCAGTGATGGATTTAAGTGGCACGTTGATGAACTCCAAGATTTTGTTGCTTTCTATCGAATCAGTGTACATCGGGATGATGACCCATTCCGTGAAATGGAGAAACACTTCATTCAAATGAACGACTTAAAGCTCCACCGCAACATAAATTATTTTTCCTTTTTCTGTCGAAGTGGCACAGAGGTCATTCCATCTTCAGTTGTTTTAGACGTAAAACCACCCACTATTAAAAGACAACATCAGTAGGCTGCACTTTTATTTTCATTTTCCCCCTAATTCTTTCAATCTCTTTCTGGCATATTCAACTTGCTCTGCATATTGTGCCGATGCTAAGTCAATGAATCGCTTGTAGGAAAAAACAGCGCCCTGTCCTCTGCCAATTTCATCTTCTGCGAGAGCTTTACCAAGCCATGTCTCTGCATCCCTGGGGTTTATCTCAAGGGCCTTGTCATAAGAAGCTATCGCTTCTTGATGCTTGCCGAGACTTTTTAATACAACCCCTTTGTTATGCCATGCAAATCCATCGCCGGGGTTGATCTCAAGTGCTTTGTCATAACAGGCTCTTGCTTCTTGATATTTACCAAGCATTCCTAAAGCATTCCCTTTGTTATTCCATGCAAATCCATAGCCGGGGTTGATCTCAAGTGCCTTGTAATAGCAGGCAATTGCTTCTTGATACTTACCGAGACTATCTAAGGAAACCCCTTTGTTTAATAATTCCCATGCTTCTAGTTCCGTTAATTCCGGCAGCTTGACAACTTCACCGGTTTGTTTTTTAAGCAATGTCTCAAAATCTCTACGTAACTCTTTAAAAGAGAAATATCTGTTGATTGGTTTTTTTTCAAGGCAGCGGAAGAGTATAGGAAAAAGAGGTGATTTTAGTTTGGGGGCAAATGCCTTGCAGTGGAGCATATACCATTTCTGAAATACATCCCTTTCATCGCTTTCGGACATGTCCGGTAAAAACGGGAGTTTACCGCCTGACGCCATCTGGTATAAGACAACGCCAAAACTATATATATCGCTTCTTTCATCACAGCCCGCAGCATTTTCAAATTGTTCAGGCGGCATATATGGAGGCGTGCCGAAAGCACTGCCTTCCATTGTCTGATAAGTTTCTCCGCTGATAGTGCGCTGTGGGTTTTTTATTCCGGAGAATGATTTTGAAGCACTGATAACTCCTGCAAGCCCGAAATCTGAAATCTTTATTGTTTTATCCTGTCCAATCATTATATTTGCTGGTTTGATATCCCGGTGAGCTTTGATACCCTTTGAATATGCATGCTCCATGCCGTGACAAAACTGTATCGCCCATCTGAGGGTTTGTGCTAAATCTGGCGGCCTGCGTCTTAGATATCCTTCAAGTGTATTTAACCCCGTTTCATCAGAAACAATATGTTCCATTCCAATATAAAGCCCGCCCGATATTTCATCCACAAAGTACGCCCTGACAAGATAGGGATGCCGTTCAAGGTCAATCCAGACCTGCGCCTCTTTTTTAAAACGCTCCCTTGTGGTTACATCTTCCAGATATTCATCACGGAAGGTCTTTAAGGCATGGGTGCTCTTTGTCTCATGAGAATAAACAAGATACACTATTCCAAATCCGCCCTCACCGAGAACACCAAAGACTTCGTACTTCTGCCCGATGAAATCGCCTTTTTTATAAAGGGCAATTTCTTTCTTTTGAGCTTCAGCATGTTGCAGCTCTTTTGCTTGCTGCATGTTGCTGTCCTTATAAGACATATTTATTGGTTTTTCGTTCTCCCGTAAATTTACTTCTTTCAACCTTCTGCCATTGTCATAAGCATCCAAAAATTTTCTAACCGCATTAAATAGCTCTGAAAAATCCGCACTTTTAACTATATATGCATCAGCTTCTTGAACATAGTCCTGCATTTTACTAAGAGCTGTATTAATGATAAAAGGAATGTTGGGAGCGAGTTTTTTACATAGTTTCAAAAATTCTACGCCGCCCATCCCCGGCATCGTAATGTTTGAGATTATGAGGTGTATTTTATTCAAATGCTCTTTTAAAAAATCCAGCGCAGATGTCCCATCAGGAAACGTGATTGTCCTTGCCTTATCGCCAAAAACATCATAAAATTCTTCAACATAAAGCTTACGGATATGCACATCGTCATCAACTAAAAGGATAATCTTTGTTTCTGCCGTGGCAGGTTTTTTGATAAGCTCGACTGCTCTTTCAAAGTCTTCTCGATTTCCAAAATCAGGTTTAAACCCCGGGGCATGGAAGCATGTATCGCAAAACACGTTACCAGCGGCTTCAAATATTTCAGTCAGCGACCTCAATTCTTTGCTACATTTTCTGCATATAAAAGGCGACATCTTAGACCATAACTCCTTTCAGAATTATATCCATATTAAGCCTCAGCTTCTTCTACCTCACCCTCGTCCATCCGCTTTACCCCTCAGGCCTGAGGCAGCCTGATGATGAATTTTATTTTACCTTCTTCGGCCTCGACGTTTATCTCTCCGCCAAGATTTCTAATCGCGTCTCTCGCAATCTTTAAGCCCATGCCGTGCCCTGCTCCCTTGGTGGTCACGTCCAGCTCAAAGATTTTATCCGCCATTAATCCGGGGCCCAGTTCTGAATCACTGGAAATCTCTATTATCGTCCCGGCGTCTTTTTCCCCGGCCTTTATACTTATTTCTCCGTCTTCCCTGATTGCTTCATAAGCATTCAGGACTATATTGTAAATTGCGTGAAAGAGACGCTCATCTTTCACCTGTATTTTATCTGCTATCTCATCGTATTTCTCTGTTACCCTTACAGCCTTGCCTTGCACTGCCTGGCCGCATAGAAGAAACACCCTGTGTATCATCTCCCTGAGATTATCGCCGTCATAAGAAGCTGTCTTTTTCTCAAAAAGGGTATCCACAACCCTGTTAAGGCGGTCGGTTTCCTTAAGTATCGTATCAATATAAAGCAGCTTCTGTTCATCATCCTTTACATCTTCCCTTATCATCTGCGCCAAACCCTTTATTGAGGCCAGCGGATTTCTGACCTCGTGGGCCACCTCCATTGCCAGGGCCCCGATACCTGCCAGCCTTTCCGTCTTTTGTATCTCCTGATGCATCTCTTTTATCTTTGTAGTATCCATAAAATTAAAGACTGCGCCGTCTATTGCATCTTTACCCTTTACCGGCGAAAGCGTATACCCGATTGTCCGCCTTTCTCCGTTTATAACCATATTTAATTCAGAGGTAATTATTTCTCCTTTCATGACCCTCTCAAAATCTTTCGGTATATACAACAGTGTCCCAATATTTTTCCCCATCACGTCAGGTTCAGGGCATCCGAGTATGTGACAGGCATGAGGATTTGCCATTATTATTTCACCATTCTTATTAACTGCCATTATTCCGCCTGTTGTGCTTTCAAGCAGGGATGTATATTTCCTGAACGATGTCGCTATCTCTGCGAACTCTTTACCGAGAGCGCTGAATTCTTCTATGTCTTTGTAGCCCCTGTTTTCCCTGAGAAGTTTTTTTGCCGGTCTTATAAGCGCATAGGCAACAACCAGGCCTGCAATAAATGCCACGCCGGTAAATATATAGGTCCATTTTTCAGCAAACTCATAAACGGCCAAAAGCCCGCCTGCATCGGTAAGATGATGCTGAAGCACAGATCTGAATTTTGCTAAAAAGATAAGCGGCGCAGCCAGTGCAAACACGGAAAAAAATAGGGGCAAAAGCACAAAGAGCCCGAGATAAAATCTCCTCTCCAGAAAGGCAAATCTTATCTTTTCATAACGTGTATCATGTCCCATATAGGAAGAAACATCCCGAGCGCAAGAAACAGTATTATGCCGGCAAGAAAGAACAGGAGGACCGGCTCGAGGGTCGTTGATAGGTTTTTAATTGCATATTCAACCTCACGGTCATAGTAGTCAGAGACCTTTGTAAGCATATCATCAAGCGCGCCTGTCTCCTCTCCAACAGCAACCATCTGGGTGACCATGGGAGGAAAAACCATTGTGCTCGCCATTGGCTGGGAAAGCCCTTTGCCTTCGCGCACGCTCTCTTTTATCACCTCAACTGCCCTTGCGATGATAACATTGCCCAGCGTGCCTGCAACCACGTCAAGCGTATGAAGCATGGGGATACCGCTGCGGTAAAGCGTTGAAAAGATTCTCGCGAACCTCGACATGACCGTCTTCTCGACAACAGGGCCTATTATCGGGGTCCTGAGTTTCAGCTTATCCAGGTTCCATCTTCCTGACGGTGTTTTTATATACCCTTTTACTGCAAAGATAAGGCCTGTTATTGCAACTGCTATGAACGGCCAGTATGTCCGTATTGCCATATTTATAAATATAAGTATACGTGTCGGGAGCGGAAGCGCAACTTTTGAAGACGCATACAGCGCTGCAAATTTTGGAACAACAAATGTTGTGAGTATAACAAAGGCAATTGCTATGCTGACAAGCACAATTACCGGATACCTCGTTGCTGCCTTAATGCGCGCCTTTGTTCCTGCCTCATGCTCTAAAAGAGAGGCCAATCTATCAAGAATATCATCAAGGACTCCGCCCTCTTCCCCAACCTTTACCATGCTAACATAAAGGGGTGAAAATACCGCTGGGAATTTTGACAGGGCATCAGAAAAAGAACTGCCGCCTTCTACACTTTTTCTTATCTCTTCTATAATCTTGCGGAGTCTTCTGCTCTTTGTCTGCTCAGCTAGCGTATCAAGGCTTCTGAGGAAAGAGATGCCTGAAGTAACCAGTGTTGCAAGCTGACGGCTGAAGACTATCAGATCTTCCGGCGTTATCCTGTCAAAAAGTTGTATCCCCTCAGTAGAAGACTTGACTTTCTCTCCCGCCTCTATTTTTATCGGGATAAATCCTTTTGAAAAAAGCTGCTCTGCAACAGCCTCGGGGGTGGGCGCGTCAATAACGCCGCTTACGACGTCTCCTGTTTGAGTCCTTCCCTTATAGCTGTAGGTGGGCACTGTTATTCCGTCTCCTGTGTTACCCTGACTACCTCTTCAAGGGTTGTAAGACCCTCTACCACTTTTAGGAGTCCCTCCTCCCGCATGGTCTTGAAGCCTTCCTTTATAGCCTGTGCCTTTATCTCACTTGCAGTTGCCTTCTCGACTATAAGTTTTTTTATCCCCTCTGTGATAATAAGAAGTTCGAATAAGCCTTCCCTCCCAAGGTATCCGGTAAAACGGCATTCGCCGCACCCCTTTCCCCTCTGCAGGAGTACTTTCCCTTTAATCCCTATTCTCCTCAGGATATCCTCTTCAGCGCTATAACTCTCCTTACAGTAAGGGCATATCTTTACTATGAGTCTCTGGCCTAAAACCCCTATCAGGGAAGATGTGATAAGAAAAGGCTCAACGCCCATATCTATTAACCGGGCTATGGCCCCGACTGCTTCATTTGTATGCAGGGTGCTCAAGACAAGGTGGCCTGTCAGGGCTGCATGTGTTGCAATGGATGCTGTCTCGACGTCTCTTATCTCACCGATCATTATTACGTCGGGATCCTGCCTCAGGATGGACCTCAGGCCTGACGCAAATGTCAGCCCTGCCTTTGGATTGACCTGCACCTGATTTATATCAGGGAGATTGTACTCTATGGGGTCTTCTACGGTGATTATATTCTTTTCTACAGCGCTTATGTTTCTTAAGGATGAATACATTGTTGTTGTCTTGCCTGAGCCTGTAGGCCCGGTTGAAAGTATAAAGCCGTAAGGCTTGGTTATAAGTTTTTCGTACGACTTGAGCAGAACCCCTGTGAATCCAAGGTCACCCAGCCTGAGTTGAGGAAGCCCGGCAGTCTTTTCAAGAAACCTGAGGACTATCTTTTCACCATGGAGAGTCGGGAGAGTAGACGCCCTTACGTCAAACTGCCTGCCCTCAATATTTATTGGGAACCTCCCGTCCTGCGGCACCCTCTTCTCAGCTATATCCATGCCGGAAAGTATCTTTATCCTTGATATCATGCCTGGATGAAGATGCTTTGGAGGGCTCATAATATCGTGAAGTTTTCCGTCAATCCTGAACCTGACCCTCAGGGATTCGGCATAAGGCTCTATATGTACGTCGCTGGCCCTGTCTTTTACAGCCTGTGTGAATACAGTGTTAACCAGCTTTACAATCGGCGTATCTTCCACCATAGCCTCTGCTGCCGCAATAACCTTTTCCTTTTCAGGGAAATACACATCAGCTGCCTTTATAATCTCATCAACTTCCCCCCTGTAATATTTATCAAGAGCCTTGAGGAGTTCTGATTCTGTTATAACAACGGTATCCACAGGCATCCTTGTAACCCGGTTTATTTCATCTGCGGCAAATATATCAAGCGGGTCAGCCATTGCAAGAATAAGCCTTCCGTCTTTTATTTCGATTGGAAGAACCTTATGTTTCCGTGCAAGAGATTCCTGCACCAGATCTGTAACTCCGGGAGCTATAGTAAGAAACCGCAATTCTTTAAAAGGCATCCCCATCTGCGCACTAAGCGCCTTTGCCATCACTTCTTCAGTGATAAATCCAAGACTCATAAGCGTCTCCCCGAGCCTCTTGCCAAGCCTCTTCTGTTCCTGCATGGCCTTATCCCTCTGTTCAGGGGTAATTACCTCTGCCTCAATAAGCATCTCGCCTAAAAATTTTTTCTTCATTACCATAGCTATTGCAAAAAAGAATTAGAACCGAGCCCAAGCAGATCAAAGGTTATCAATACGCTGTAATCAGCCGGTTTTTGATTAATCTCATCAGGCGGTTTTCTATTAAGGACCATTGTCACCCCCCAGCACTGTTTCTGGTATCTAACCTTAAGTGAGGCATCCCTTGCTCCGCCTCCTTTAGCATCATACCAGAGTCTGGCCTCTGTGGACAAGTTTTTAGAGTAAGCATAATTCACTCCAAAATCATACCCCAGGGTATCCGCAACCCTATTGAACCTCTCGCCGAGCAAAATCGTAACCCTGCTCATATTTATGTTCACCTCTGAATTTATGGTTTCAATTTGATGGCTGTACCTGTTGTATGAGACATCACCCCTTAATTGTATCGGCCTTCCTATAGACGCCCCAATCGTTAAGGGAGAAAACGGTCTGTCCTCTATTAAGAAATTATACGATTCAGACAGGCTTACAGTAACAAATTCACCCTTTTTGTCAAAAATGCGGTTTACGAGAGACAGGGTAACGGTTGACTGCCTTGAATAAAATTCTGTTGAATCAAACAACGGAAGATTAGTCCTGTCTTTGTTAATCCCCGGGACCAATGTATATCCCAGGGCAGGCTCAATGGCGTGAGTAAAGGAAGGGTATTCCTTCAATATCCGGCTTGCTGCGGTGATGTTATAGTCAATTGTTTTTCTCTGAACGGAATCTTTATACCCGGCATCCTCATTCCTGTGCAAAGAATATGCTGTCTCTCTCAAGCCAAGGTTTTGAGAGAGAACAACCTCGTCTCCGAATGAATGTGAAAGTTTAGGATATATATCCAGGCGCTGGCCGTATACTCCTCTTTCTCTCCAGAAATTAGCTGCCGATGAGGTAAGAGAAAAAACTGCCGGCCCTATCCTGTAAGGGTTGATAACATATCCAAATTCAGGCAGTCTCTGCAGTATATCACCTGTCCGGCTCCCGTCTTTAAGGTCAACAAGATACTGGGACATAAGGTAGATGCGGGAATTATCTGTTGGCAGAGACACTTCTCCTGTTGACTCAAGAAATCTCTTAATCCTGTCATAGCGGTGTCTGCCGTATTCCCTGTAAAAATTCTTTCCGCTTAGCAGGTTCAGATTCGTATATAGTGAAAGGCCGTCCCTCTGTCTCCTTTCATGCTGGGAGCGAAGCTCATAAAAATTCCTGCCCAATGTTTTATCATGTATGTGGTAGAGCCAGTGAGTGCCTCCGACATTCCCTAAATCCACATACCTGTATTCAATCCCTTCCCCAAAACCCCTTTTAGTGTACCAGTCAAGGATGAGCGTTGCGTCCTTATCTTCGGATATCGCCCAGAAAAATGGCTGCCGGTAATAAAAATTCTTTGCCTTGGAATAGCCAACTGCAGGCGTAAGAAATCCTGTTTTTCTCTCGGTAAGCGCAGGCGCCCAGAAATAGGGCGTATATAAAACAGGGAACCCCTGTATATTGAAAGTGGCGTCTCTCGCCTTAATCCTGTCCCCGATGATTATATCAACTTCGTTCCCCCTGAAGCACCATTCAGGAGAAGCGGCATCGCACGACGTCATTGATGCCTCTTTAAAAAAATATTCGTTTTCTCCCCTTTTCTCGACCTCTGTGCCTGAGATATGAAAATTATCGCGCTTCGAAAATATCTCTGCATTATAAAATGTGCCTGTCTTTGTATCGAGGTTGTATTCTGCCCTTTCTGCCTTGACAGAAATCTTCTGGTCGTCATATCTTACATCTCCCTCAGGAAAAACATTAGAGGTCTTTTCGTCATATTTCATCTCAAGGGCCTCTATTGTTGTGCCCCCCTGCACGACTTTCACAGAACCCTTTGCAGTGTATATTGAAGTTTCCCTGTCATGTTCCAAAGTATCGGAAGTTATAATGGTAGGGGGCTCTCCGGCAAAAGCAGCACAGGTAAAAAGCAACAAAAACACGGCGCACAGCGCATAGCGCATAGGGTGCAGTAAAAGTATTTTTGAACTTTGAACTGTTTTTTTCATTCCCTCAGCCTCGAAAGAATGCCTTTCGCCCCAAACGCTTCCTTTGCCTCGCCTATTGTATAGAATGAACCGGTGATGACAATAAGAGCTGAGAGTTGAGAGCTGAGAGCCGAAGAAATTGCAATGGCATCTTCCATTGTCCGTGCAATACGTATGTTCGTAAATCCCATAGATGCCGCACACTCTGCAAGTCTTTCCGGTGACGCTGCCCTTTCATAAGCCGGAGCTGCAAATATAATCTCAGAAGCCAACGGCAGCAAAGGGGCCATTATGCCTTTTATATCCTTATCAGCCATTATGCCCATAATCAGTATTATTCTCTTGTATGTACTCAGAAAATTATTTCTGAGCGCATCTGCCAGAACAAATGACGCAGAGGGGTTATGAGCGCCGTCAATCAGGATTGGCGGATTATCCGAGATAAACTCAAGCCTGCCAGGCCATTCCGTGTTTTCAATCCCGGATTTAATAACTCCAGCAGTCAGGACTGATGCAAGCGGCGCTGATTTCTTAATCAAGACCTCTGATGCCTTCACTGCCAGTGCCGCATTTAATATCTGATGCCTGCCTGCAAGAAATATTTCAAGGCCTTCAAGTTCCATGTCTCCGCGATAATCAAAAATGCTTCCATTGATGTCCTCTTCCTTTGTTGTAACTGAAAAATCCTTCCCGTAGACAAAAAGCCCGGAACCTTTTTCATCAGCCTTTTTTTTGATTATATCCATTACAGCAGGTTCCTGTTCAGAAGTGACAACAGGAATTCTGTTTTTTATTATCCCTGCCTTTTCTTCCGCAATCGCAGAGATTGTTTCGCCAAGAAAATCTTTATGGTCATAACTTATGCTTGTTATAACTGAAACCTCCGGCGCAAGGACATTTGTTGCATCCAGCCTTCCGCCCATGCCTGTCTCGATAACTGCCCAGTCAACATTCTTCCTCTTGAAATAAAGAAATCCCATCACAGTCACAACCTCAAAAAAAGTCGGGGAAAAATCTTTTATCTGTGATACGGCATCCCTTATTTCATCTGCAAGGCTGACCACCTCTGATTCAGAAATTTCTTCATTGTTAACCCTTATCCTCTCTGTAAAGCTCACAAGATGAGGGGATGTAAATAATCCGACTTTAAATCCGGCAGACTGCAGAATAGATGCTATCATTGCTGATGTAGAGCCTTTGCCGTTTGTCCCTGCAATATGGACTGATTTGAAAGAGGCCTGCGGATTGTTGAAACAGGAAAGGAGTTTCACCGTATTATCAAGCCCGAGCTTGATGCCGTATTTTTGCAGGCTGTAGAGATAATTAATAGTATCGCTGTAACTCATAAAAATACCATATTTTACATTAAACGCAGAGAAAGTAAGAAGAAAGAAATAAATGGTGCGTATTTACTGTGCGGCTATGATTGCGGATTTTTCAACAGGTTAAACATCGGAGGTTTGAGATTTCCCTTGACGCAACTGAATGCATTGCATTACAATATATTGCATTTCTTAAATAGAGGAGGGCATATGCAATCTCAATTGACAGTCAGGCTTACGGATAATCTTGAGCGGGAGATATCCAATTATGCAAAGAGGCTTCATCTGAAACGCTCGGATATTGTCAGGATGGCGCTGGAGAGATTTCTTAAAGAAACACAGATAAGGGAAGAGCAAAGCCCGTATGAGCGCGTCAGCAACCTTATAGGCGCTGTTGAAAGCGGTGTTTCAGACCTCGGACAGTCCCACAGAAAACATCTCCTGAAAAAGATGAAAAAACATGCATAAAATCCTTCTGGACACAGGCACATTTGTTGCGCTGCTTGATAAAAGCGAAGGGAAACATGTGCAGTGCGCCGAATTTTTTAAAACCTTCACCGGAGAAATATATACCACAGAGCCTGTTCTGACCGAAACCCTTTATCTGCTTGGCCCGTCAATAAAGGCTGAAAAAGCATGTGTTGATTTTATCCTTCAAGGCGGAGTTACCTTAGTGCCACAATCTCACGAAAGCCTGTCAAGGGCCATTATATTAATGGAAAAATATAAAGATATTCCTATGGACTTTGCCGATGCCACGCTTGTAGTCCTGGCCGAAGAGGCTGATATTGATGAAGTTTTCACGCTTGATATAAAAGGCTTTCAGGCATACCGGATTCATGGAAGAAAATCATTCAGGATATGGCCGAAATAATTGCTTTAACCACAGAGAAAGTAAGAAGAAAAAAATGAGGATGCCTTAATTATACAAAATACAAAGAACAGGAAGGTTAGCATGCTGATTACTGAATAAGCTACAAAAGGAATTCGATAAGCTTCGTGATTGTGGCCTTCATATCTTCCCTGTTCACGACCATATCTATCAATCCGTGTTCAAGCAGAAACTCCGCCCTCTGAAAATTGTCAGGGAGCTGCTGTTTCATTGTCTGCTCGATAACGCGGGGGCCTGCAAATCCAACGAGGCTTCTTGGTTCAGCGATTATCACATCTCCGAGTGTGGCAAAACTTGCGGCAACGCCTCCGAATGTCGGGTCTGCAACAACCGAGATATACGGGACACCATTGTCTTTGAGCCTTCCTATTGCTGCAGAGACCTTTGCCATCTGCATAAGGGAAAAAATCCCTTCCTGCATGCGCGCGCCACCGGATGAAGCAACGCATATCAACGGCACTTCTTTTTCAAGCGCTGTTTCAGCGGCGCTTGCAATCTTTTCTCCGACGACAGAGCCCATGCTTCCGCCCATAAATGAAAAATCCATTATGGCAAAAACAACTGGATGCCCGTTTACGAGAGCCTCGCCTGAAATTACTGCTTCATTAAGGCCACTCTTTTTCTGGTTTTCCTTTATCCTCTCAGGATAAGGCATGGTGTCCTTAAAATTCAGCGGGTCTCCTGAGGTTATATCTGCATTAAACTCTATGAAAGTTCCTTCGTCGGTAAGGAGTTTTATTCTCTCTTTGGCGCTTATCCTGAAATGGTAATTGCATTTGGGGCATACCTTAAGGTTTTTGTCTATCTCTTTTTTGTAGACGATCTCCTTACAGTTCTCGCATTTTACCCAGAGGCCTTCGGGGATTTTAACCTTCTTCTGTATTTTTGATTCTTTTGTTTTTTTAAACCACATCAGATATTTATTACCTCGCCGTCTTTGAGCAGTCTGATGTCAGGCATCCTCAACCTCTTGAGCTCAGCCATTATAGTCTTGATATGCTGGGGCTTGGGATGGGTTATCAGTATTCCATCAGGAATTATCTTCATCTTCTCTATCTCTTTCCTGAGAAGTTTAGGAGTAAGGTGCCCTGTCTCTATGGCCATACCCTCCATCTTATTCGGAAAAGAGACCTCTATTATAGCGCGGTGTATTCTTACACTGCACGCCTTTTCCCATATAGCATTTGTCGGCCCTGTATCCCCTGTATAGAGGAGCCTTCTGCCCTTCTTGTCTTCGACAACATATCCTGATGCAGGGACAGAATGATTGACCCTGTATGCTGTTACCTTGTACCCGTTGACCTTAATCGTCTCGCCTATTTTTATCTCTACGAATTTAAGCACGGCATTTTGGGGGCTTGGTATTACCGTAAAATCCGGCCACACCTTATTATTTAAAAGATTGTTTTTCAGTGTCTTAAGCACAGGCGCAATCCCTATAACTGTAACCTTGTGCCTCTTGTTTTTTATGATTATATTGTCTGCAAGGAACGGAATTCCTTTAATGTGGTCGAGATGGGCATGGGTTATAATAATATGGCGTATCTTCCACTGGGCATTCTCAGACAGGGAGGCGCCGATGGTTCCGGCATCAAGCAGCAAACTGCCATTGATCAGAAATCCAGGAGGATGAAACCCCGGGAATTCTGCTCCTGAAAAACCGAGAACTTTGACTTTCATAGTATTATCTCCATTTCCTTTCCGCCTCTGCGGATCTCTGACCATGCTGTAAAAAATGCCTCAACAGCTGCCGGGTCAAACTGTCTGCCGGCATATTTCCTCAGTTCCTCAAAGGCCGATTCAGCGCTAAGGGCTTTTCTGTAAGGCCTGTCAGTTGTCATGGCATCGAATGTATCGGCAACTGCAATAATCCTTGCTGTAAGAGGTATCTCACTGCCTTTCAACCCGTCAGGATAACCTGTGCCATCATACTTTTCATGGTGGCCTCTCATGCCGGGTATAACATCCTTAAGCTGCTTAACATGGCTTAGTATATCAGAGCCATACTTTGGATGCATATTCATGGCCTCAAGCTCCGCAGGGTCCAGCCTGCTCTCCTTGAGAAGAACACTGTCTCTTACGCCGATCTTTCCGATATCGTGGAGTATTGCAGAAAGTTTAAGGTTCTCAATCTCCGCCCTGTTGAGGCCGAGCATGCGCCCTATGGCAAGGCTGTAATTCATTACTCTTTTTGTGTGGCCTCCTGTGTATGGGTCCCTTTTTTCAATTGTCTCTGCAAGGGCCTGGGCCGTGCCGTAAAATGCATCCTTGAGTTCCTGATACAGATTTGCATTTTCTATTGCAACACCCACCTGATTGGCAAGGGCGCTGAGTATCTCTGCATCCTCCTCATTGAAAGTGCCGGCTTTTTTGTTTATTGTCTGAAGCACTCCGAGTATCTTATCCTTTGTCTTTACAGGGACACATATCATATCCCTTGTAAAAAATTTGCTCTTGTTGTCAGCATCCTTGAAAAACCTCGGGTCTGACTGGACATCCTGTATTATAAGCGGCTCTCCTTTTTCAGCAACCCAGCCTGCTATGCCTTCCCCTTTTTTAAGCCGTATCTCTTTGAGTCTTTCTCCCTTATCTCCAAGGGCCACTTCAAAGAAAAGTTCCCCTGTGTTACTGTCTATTACAAGAAGGCTTCCCGCCTCTGCGCCGGCAAGTTTTGTGGCAGCCTCAATAGCCCTTTTTCTTATCTCTTGTGTATCGAGGGTTGAGTTAATAACCGCTGTCAATTCAATCAGGGCGTTAAGCTGGTCAAGCTTTTTATCCAGCATACAGTTATCTCACAGCCTCCCTGAGTTTAAGAATGAAATCCTTTAGGCCTTCCGGGGCTTCCTGGATTTTCCTTACTATTGCGCTGCCAACAATCACGCCGTCAGAGATGCCTGATACTGTCCTCGCCTCCTCAGGTGTTGAAATGCCAAAGCCAACCGCAACCGGCTTATCTGTAATCCTGCGGATATTGTTTATTGACTTCCCGATAGAGCCGTCAAGTAAAATCTGTGCGCCTGTAATGCCTGTCATCGAGACATAATATATAAAACCCCGCGATGCAGTTGCAACCTTTTTTATCCTGTCTTCTGTTGATGTTGGTGCAAGCAGGAATATTGTGGCAAGGCCTGCTTTCTTCGCTGTTTTTATAAGCTCTCCTGCCTCATCAGGCGGAAGGTCAGGGATTATAACACCGTCAACACCTGCATCCCTTGCATCTTTGACAAATCGTTCTTCGCCATATTTAAATACAGGATTATAATATGTCATTAAAACCAGAGGGACCTGGGTCTTTGTCCTTAAATCCTTTACAAGCGCCAGGACAGCTTTTAATGTAACTCCTTCTTTTAAGGCCCTCTCTGCGGCCCTCTGTATAGTCGGCCCGTCTGCCAAAGGGTCTGTAAATGGCACGCCTAATTCAATTATGTCTGCGCCGCATTCCTCAAGGACGAGGACCAGTTCCTTGGTTCTTTCAACTGAAGGGTCTCCTGCCATTATGTAAGGGATGAAGGCTTTTTTATTCAGGGACTTTAATTCCTTGAAGGTCCTTTCGATTCTGTTCACAGCGATATCCCCTTGATTGCCGCTACGTGCTGAACATCCTTATCTCCCCTGCCGGATAGATTGACAATGATAATCTTATCCCCGGATAGTTTCGGTGCAAGCTTCACTGCCTCTGCAACTGCATGTGCGGATTCAAGCGCGGGGATTATCCCTTCTGTCTTTGAGAGAAGTTCAAAGGCAGCCAATGCCTCATCGTCAGTTGCATAAGTATACTGAACTTTCCCAATGTCTCTTAAAAAAGGGTGTTCAGGCCCGATAGAGGCATAATCAAGGCCGGCTGAGACAGAATGCGTTCCAAGAACATTGCCGTTGTCATCCTGAAGCAGATATGTCTTGCATCCCTGAAAAACTCCGACAGAGCCTCCTGCAAATCTTGCAGCATGCTCTCCTGTATCTATTCCCTTTCCCCCTGCCTCAACGCCAATCATCTTTATGTTGTCACCCAGAAATTCATGGAACAGTCCCATGGCATTGCTTCCACCGCCAACACAGGCAACCAGATAATCAGGGAGTCTTTTTTCAGCCTGCATTATCTGCTTCTTTGCCTCTTTCCCGATAACCGACTGGAAGTCCCTTACCATTGAAGGAAATGGATGCGGGCCAAAGACAGTCCCGAGAACATAATGCGTTGTGTTTACATTTGTTGTCCAGTCTCTCAATGCTTCATTAATGGCATCCTTTAAGGTCCTTGAGCCTATGGAAACCTCAATGACCCTTGCGCCAAGGAGCCTCATCCTGAATACATTCAAGGCCTGCCTTTTCATATCATCTGTGCCCATATACACATCGCAGTCAAGTCCGATAAGTGCAGCGCCTGTTGCAGTTGCAACACCATGCTGCCCGGCCCCTGTTTCGGCAATCAGTCTTTTCTTGCCTATTTTCTTTGCAAGCAATGCCTGGCCTATTGCATTATTGATTTTGTGGGCCCCTGTATGCGCGAGGTCCTCTCTCTTTAAATATATCTTTGCGCCGCCAAGGTGTCCTGTCAATCTTTTTGCAAAATACAGGGAAGTCGGCCTTCCGATATAGGTTTTCTGAAGATGTATGAGTTCTTTCTGAAAAGCCCTGTCTTTTTTTGATTCCAGATAAGCCTTCTCCAGCTCCATAAGCGCCGGCATCAGGGTCTCAGGAACAAACCTCCCGCCATATTTTCCAAAATAGCCTTTTTTCATTTCCTTTTCTCTCTCCCGCAGTTGCAGTTAAGGCCGTGGGTGCAGCCCTCAAACGGGTTTACTGCCAAACTCTTTGGAATGAATTCACCGCATTTGCATTTCCATCCGCCCCGGGCATTAATCTTGTTTTTATCAAGCTCTCTCCCGCAGAGCGGGCACAGCGGTATTATGTCATCCAGTGTCTCAGAATTTTTTTTCAAATCTTTCTCCATTATTGAAGCAATATTATAGCACATTAAAACCTTAGCCTTATATGGAAGGAGGGGACTGTATTTGAGCGGTTTTATTTTGCCCCCTCCTCCTGCATAAAAAAAACTCCTCGCCATCTTCCAGTCGCTTGCTTTATACTTAGAATAAACAACAGGGAGAACTGAAATGTGTGACGTAAATGCATATATATTCAAAGACGGCAAAGAAGAACTCTATCTTGAAAATGTTGATGTAATACTGCCCGAACATGGGAAAGTACTCCTCAAAAACCTCTTCGGGGAGCAAAAGGTATTTGAAGGAACAATAAAAGAGATATCGCTTTTAAAACACAGGATAGTCCTGGAAAATAAATAAGTGTTGAAATTTTACTTCAACGCCTGCTCATAAAACCTTTCATCAACTGAAAACCTGATTGTAATCGCAATAAGATTCTCCGGCATATCCAGTCCTTTCAGCCTCGTCATGTCTTTTTCCGATGTAACAATCCAGTCCGCATTATTTTTCTGTGCCTCTTTCAGAATATCATCAATGTCTTTCTGTTTGTATTTGTAATGGTCTCTGTATGTTTTAATGCCCGCGATTTTGCAGCCGGTTGATGAAAGAGTCTTTTGGAATGAGTCAGGATTGCCTATTCCGCAGAATGCAAAGAAGTTTTTACCTTCTGCCCATTTCAACGGCATTGTCTCACCCAAATGCCCCTCAAATCTTAAAGGCCTGTGTTCAGCAGGAAATATAAGAGCCCTTCCATTATATGGCCTTATTTCTTCAATAAGGCTGTTGATTGCTTCCTGCCGGGTATTGTCTATATTTGTTATTACTATGATATTAGCTCTTTTTATTTCCTTAAGCGGCTCCCTGAGCAGCCCGATGGGCAAAAGCCTCCTCGTGTCAAAAGGGTCTTCTGCATCTATTAACAGAATATCTTTATCCCTGAAAAGCCTCCAGTGCTGAAAACCGTCATCGAGGATAAACAGCATTTTAGCTGATGGCTGCCCACCCCAGGCGGGTTCGCCTGAGGCGAAAGAGCTGTCAGCTGATAGCTCTTTGATTGCAAAAAGTCCTGCCTCATGCCTGTCTGCGCCTTTCACAATAGGGATACCTCTTAACCTGTTAGCCATCATAAAAGGCTCATCCCCTGCATCCTTCTCATCCAGCAGCGGACCGTCTCCCCTGCTTACAAAACATGGCCCTTTTGCCCTGCCTTTGTAGCCCCTTGTGAGTATGCAGGGGTTAAATCCCCTTTTTTTTGCTTCCTCTGCCAGCGCTATCGCAGCAGGTGTTTTTCCAGTGCCTCCGGTTGTTATATTGCCGATGCTGATTACTTTGAAGGGGAGATGCTTCTGATTCCTTAAGGAATAATATTTCTTTGCTGAATAACCGAGATAATATAGAAATTCAAATATTCCCATTCTTTGGTCCCCTACCAGCGCCTTTCGAAATGCCTTTATATTATATATGAAAAAAAGAACAAGTTTTTTGATATTGAAACTTATTCTGAATAAGATTCCTCTCTTTCGGAAAGTTCTCTGTAAATAAAAGGCTTTGTGCATGAAGGCACTTCAGGAGCAGAATAAAGCTCTTCAAGGTCGGTCTTCTTCATGTCCTTAAGGAAATTTACTATGCGCACCAATGGCGCGTGGGTATTCCTGATGAGCGCCCACCTTATCATATACCTGCAGGACCATCTTGCATGACCTGCTATCATGCGGATGACCTGCGGAGAGATATTTTTCATGCTGATAATTTTATAGATGTCCCCTTCAGTCATGTAAGGGCTGTCAAGACATGCAGCCACAACCTCCTTCAGCCCTTCCTCAATAAGCTTCATAAGCACACTGCTGCTGGCCCTTTTTGCAAGCGATATTTTAATGCCCAGGGGTATTGCAGGGATTTTCTCGCTTATATCAGCCTCAATTCTCATCCTCAGGTTTATGGGTATTACTTTATTCTTTGTCATATCGGCAAGGTCAAATATCTTCAGGGATTTTATAAGCGCAAGAGAGAGCTTCTGAGGGGTCTTTGGGTTTTTACAGAGCGCCAGTTTAATCTTGTAGCTGTTTTTCCATCTTGCATTTATGGACAGGGCCTCAAGTATATCGGGAGAAATATTTTTCCTGCCCGCAAGAATCAGGGCAAGGTCTTCCGTAAGGTTTTTGTTATAAATAAGCCTCGCAATAACCCTTAAAGAAGGATGGTGTACAAGTGGTTCCAGTTCCTCCTCGTTTGCAGTGGATGCCCGTTGAATATCCTTCTCCAGGTTCTTCATGTTCTTATTTTAACCTAACAACCCCTTCTCTTTTGACATAAACATCCTTGTTCTGATATTTTAAAAGCGGCGATGGGGTTCGCCATTAACTCCGTTAGAAGACACGGAGTAAACCGTCCCAATTTTTCGGGACTGATAACTCCTACTCTTTAAAATACAAGAGGGCAGGAGTTTTTTTATTTTTGGAGGTTTTTAAATGGCAATAAGTCTTGCATTGATAATTCTTCTGGGGCTTTTTTCAGACCATTTGTTCAGGAGAATAAAACTTCCGGGGCTGATCGGAATGCTCCTGGTGGGAATATTCCTTGGGCCTTATGTATTCAACGTAATAGACCCGGTCATACTGACGGTCTCATCTGATTTCAGGATGATAGCGCTGATAGTTATCCTCTTGCGGGCAGGATTTGCCACAAAGAAAGACACACTGAACAGGATTGGAAAGACAGCGATATTGATGGGCTTTGTCCCTGCTGTATTTGAAGGCGCTGCCATCACATTTATTGCACCGGTTTTTTTTGATATAAGCATTCTTGAATCCGCAATACTCGGGTTCATTGTAGCTGCTGTATCTCCTGCAATCGTTGTCCCGATGATGCTCAGGTTTATTGAAAGCAATAAAGGAGCAAAAAAAGGAATCCCAACACTTCTGCTTGCCTCTTCATCACTGGATAATGTATTTGCAATAGTAATATCTTCGGCTCTAATCGGAATGTATTCAGACAAGGGCACAAACATTTTTATGAAACTTCTCGATATACCTGTTTCAATAAGCCTTGGTATCGCACTTGGGGCCACGATTGGTTTTGCATTGTACAGGGTCTTTAAAAAATATCGGCCGAGGGCTACTAAAGAAGGGATGATTGTTATTGGCTCCGCAATACTTTTGACATGGATTGAAAAGACTGCCAGGCCTTTTGTTGCTGTTTCAGCATTGTCAGGTGTCATAGCAATAGGGTTCATAATACTCGAAAAATCAGAACCCATTGCCCATAAGATATCTCAGAAACTCGGCAAGATATGGGTCTTTGCAGAGATACTTCTTTTTGTGCTTGTAGGAGCACAGGTTAATATCCATGTTGCATGGAATGCCGGCCTTGCGGGTCTCGTGATTATCTTTATCGGCTTAATTGCCAGGAGTGTCGGAACATACATCTCTCTTATAAAAACCGGTCTTAATATCAGAGAAAAGCTTTTCTGCATGGCCTCATACATTCCGAAGGCAACTGTTCAGGCAGCAATAGGCGCTGTGCCGCTTTCTCTTGGAGTTAAATCAGGTGATATTATTCTTGCAGTTGCGGTTCTGGCAATTCTTTTCACAGCGCCATTGGGCGCCATAGGCATGAATATCATTGGAGAAAAAGTTTTGGAAAAGTGATAATCTTTATTCGTGGCTAATAAAAAAATTATCGGTTTAGAGAGAAACGTATTTTTCACAGGGCTTGTAAGTTTTTTCATGGACTTCAGCTCTGAGATGATATACCCGTTGGTCCCGATATTCCTCAGTTCTGTTCTTGGTGTAAACAAATCTGTAATAGGATTGATAGAAGGCATTGCTGAAAGCACAGCAAGTCTATTGAAAGTATTCTCGGGCTGGTTTTCCGACAGGATAGGCAAGAGAAAAATATTTATGCTTGCAGGATACGGAATTTCGACACTGAGCAGGCCGATAATTGCCTTATCTGCTCTCTGGGGGCATGTGCTGGTATTCCGTTTTATTGACAGGTTTGGTAAAGGCATAAGAGGCGCTCCAAGAGATGCAATAATTGCTGAATCAACTCCGATGAAAGACCTTGGCCGCTCATTCGGATTTCACAGGGGAATGGATACACTCGGCGCTGTTGCAGGCCCGGCAGTCGCATTTTTGTTATTGTCGGTATTTACAGGCAATTACCGTCTTGTCTTCTGGCTTTCAATGCTTCCCGGAATGATTGCGGTGCTGGTGATAGTTTTTTTTATAAAAGAACAAAAGCGTAAAAGTACGGAAGCAACATCACCTCCCCAATCCCCTCCTTGGCAAGGAGGGGAGAAAGGGGAGGTCAGGGGCAATGAAACTTCCGAACTTCCAAGCTTCCGCTCTAACTTTGACTGGCGCTTCAAGGCATTTGTGGCAATCGCAACCCTGTTTGCAATAGGCAATTCAAGTGATGTTTTCCTCATACTTAAGGCAACAGATACAGGAATTAAAGAAACGCAGATACCAATACTCTATCTATGCTTTAACCTTGTTTATGCACTGACTTCTGTGCCCGCTGGAATTTTATCAGACAGGATAGGAAGAAAAAGAATAATACTTGCAGGCTTCATACTCTTTGGTTTTATCTACTGGGGATTTGCAAATGCATCAGGACAGAAACATATATGGGGGCTCTTTCTTCTTTACGGTGTATTCATGGGGCTCACCGAAGGAATTCAGAAGGCATATCTCGGAACTATAATCCCTGAAAAGTTTAGGGCAACAGGATACGGCATTTATAACACATTCACCGGGTTGGCATTATTCCCTGCAAGTGTAGCAGGCGGTTGGCTCTGGGATAAATACGGGCCTCATGCAACATTTTATTACGGAACGATTACAGCCTTCTTCTCAGCAACGCTCCTTCTGATAGTATTCGGTCTGGATAAGCTTAAACAGAAGAGAAACTGAATTCTGTCTCAAAAAAACCTCAATTTTTATTATAATTACGCAGGAGACTGAGTTAAGTGGAAGAGATTAATGAATTAATCAGGCGCTACGGGCTTGAAGAAGACGGGGAACATGTCATCATCCCGCTCGGAAATAAAAAGCGCTGTTTTATTTTAAAGAGAAGATACATACGCGTTGTATATTCCGAGACCCACTATGTTGATTATCCGCTCACGGAAGTGATAGAGGCAATCATAAAATATCCCGAACTGCCCCTGAGCAAGGCGCTTTACCTGCTGTATGGAGAGAGGGAAACAAAAATTGGCGAAGGTTCAGAAAACTAGTGTCCTGTCTCATAAATAGCTTTACACAATTTTGTCATTCCCGCTTGTCGGGAATCCTTCCTGCTTGTCAGGAATCAAAGGGGAAAGATTCTGGACAAGCCAGAATGACACTCCACAAAAGTGTAAAGAAGTGTTACAGACAGGACACTAGCGGATGTCTGTAAAGAAATGTTACAGACATCCGCAGGATAACACTTCCCGAATTTTTATCTCATAGCCATTTCTTTTTCCTGAAAAAGAAAAGCATTATTACTGCAACTATCAGCATCACGAGAACTATCATCGGATATCCGAACTTCCATTCAAGCTCGGGCATATGTTTGAAGTTCATCCCGTAGACTCCGGCAAGGAAAGTAAGGGGCATGAATATCGTCGCTATTATGGTGAGAACCTTCATTACCGCATTCATCCTGTTGCTCATGCTTGAAAGATAGATGTCGAGCATGCCTGATACCATGTCCCTGAATGTCTCTATCGTATCCACTACATGGATTGTGTGGTCATAAATATCTCTCAGATATATCCCTGTGGACGGATGGATGAGAGAGGATTCTCCCTTTGCCATCGTGCTGATTACCTCTCTTAACGGCCAGACCGATTTTCTGAGGAAGAGCATCTCTCTTTTCAGATTATGGATTTCACGCAAGACATTTCCTGTCGGATTTGTCACAAGCCTCTCTTCAAGGGATTCTATCTTTTCACCCAGTTTCTCAAGGATTATGAAGTAGTTGTCAACGATGGAATCTATCAGGGAATAAGCAAGGTAATCAGCTCCCATCTTTCTTATCTTCCCCTTCCCTGCCCTCAGCCGCTCCCTGACAGGGTTAAAGACATCCCCCTCGTGTCCCTCCTGAAAGGATATGACAAAATTAGGGCCGAGGATAAGGCTTACCTGTTCTGATATTATGCTGTTTGTCCTGCTGTCGAGATTAAGCATCTTAAGAACGATATAAATGTAGTCTCCGAAATCTTCTATCTTGGGGCGTTGGTCTGAGTTGAGGATGTCCTCGATTATGAGGGGATGGAAGCCATAGCACTCCCCGAGTTTCTCGGGTATCTCGACCTTATGAATCCCGTCTACGTTTATCCATGTTACAGAGGGCTTGTCTTTAAAGGTAAAGCATTCCTGAATCTCGGCGATAACCTTTTCCTGAAAATTACCCTCATCGTAGTCTATGACCGTAATCTTTACTTCTTCCTTTTTCTTCTCGCCTATATGAATAAGGCTGCCTGGAGGAAGTCCGGCCTTTCGAGACCTTTTCTTAATAAGTTCCGGCATATGGATATTCTATTACAAATTGAAAAACCGCGCTATGTGTGATATTGACGTTGTTTCTTTATTGCACAAGTTTGGGCTTGGGTATTGGAAAATCTATGCGGCATTGCTGAAGAGCTTTTTTAATGCCTTATGCCATGACTCATTCATCAGCATGGCAGCCTTCCATTCCATCCAATCGTCCTCGGCGCTCATTGTTGCTTTATTCCTCATTTCTTTTGTGACGGACTCGAAATTCTTGCCGTACTTTTTTTCCATTTGCTTTATAACAGCCAAAGACGCCTCAATTTTTCTCTGGATGTAATCAGCGATGATATCCTTCAAGGCAATTTTTTCATCTTTATATATGCCGGATACTACAAGGGGCCTTAATAAGCTGGAGATTGTTTTCTGTGTCATCATTTCTAACCTCCTATGATGTTATTTATAAGTTTACCATGTTTGGAAAAGTTTTTTCCTGCTCAACAAAACACATTGAGTTGCAGGGAAATTCAGCGGTTGGAGGGATGGGGATTAAACTTGCTATTCGCTTATCCTGCTGCATGGTCTCTTCTTTGTCATTGCGAGCGAAGCGTGGCAATCTTTCCTTTGAAAGCGATGGTTCATAGAGCGAAGAATTTTGAAAGGAATAATGCGGGAAACGTCCCGCCCCTTTTCTTAAAGTTGAATTTGTGTTTTTGTTGTCATTCCCGCTGGTCGGGAATCCTTCTTTCAGCCCCAGATGATTCGCTGAGGAGAAAAGGAAAGATTCTGGACATCCATCCTCCGTAGCAGCGCTACTGCGGAGAACGGAAGCCAGAATGACAGAAACATGGGATGAAAAATCGTTGACAATAATCCATATCCTTTCTATAATCCTACCAAATGCAGAGGCAGCATAAAAGAGTAATGTTGTGTGTAAACAATGAATAACTACAAAAGAGAATTAACAACATGAAAAAACTCCTGCAAATCCTTTTGATATCGTTGATAATGCCGTGGAGTATAAATGCACAATCAAATCCACCATCCCCAACTTCACTCGAAGGCACTCGCGCGCCACAAACACAGCTCAACGTAAAACAGAATTACTTCACAGACAATCAGCAAGGGATCAAGAATTTTCCTGTTTTTGTCAAAATAATCCCAAGCGAGACCGAACAAGAAAAAACCAATCGGGAGCGCGATTACCAAGATGAAAAAATGTCTCTTGACTGGATTATGGCTTATTCTACTTTGGCCCTCGCTTGCATTACCGGATTGCTGGCAATGTTCACTTTTTGGCTTTGGAGAGCCAATATAAAATTGATTAAAAGCAGTCGTGTTCAGGAGCGTGCTTATCTTATTGGTGGCGGTCCTGCAGTCAACAAGAGAGAAGATACTTCCATGATAACTATTCATAATGTCGGCAAAACTCCGGGCTTTATTACAAAAGTTCAATGGGGCTTGTGTGATGAAAAAGATTTTCCCTTTGATGTTCTCGTAAGCAAAATTATTAATGAAAAGAGGCTCGATGGAATTAAGCCAGTCCCTGAAGATAATGTTTGGCCTCCAAGTTCTCAACCAGTCGGAATGCGGCATGTCATCATTAACAATCATTTCAAAAATGTTGGGAGAATCTTTTTTGGTCAGATTGACTTCAAAGATATTTTCGGAGATTCCCATTATTCTACTTTTAAACTGGAACTGACCGAAGACGGTTCCAGAACACTCCCCGGCAGCTACTCCGAAGATTATGGATAAAGACAATAAAAGGCCACACAACAAAAAGTTCAAGGCGACAAGGAATAAACGCTTATCGTTTTCGTTTATTCGCCTGTGCCCCTGCGTCTTAACTTCATCGTTATGCATCAAAATAAACAATAATAACGGCATCATAAACGATAATTGAACACCCTCTACCAATAATGGTAAGCTATAGCAACATGGCAACTCGTAACGGTAAAAACGGCAAAGCAATTCGATTCATTGATTTATTCTGCGGCATTGGCGGCTTCCGTATCGCCGCTGAACAATTAGCCGGTGATTTAGGCACTCCGGTCAAATGCGTTTTTTCGAGTGACATTGATGAGGACTGTCAAAAGGCATATGAGGAAAACTTTGGCGAAAAGCCTGCGAGCGACATTACGACTGTCAAAGCTGAAGACATACCTGACCATGATATTCTTCTTGCAGGTTTTCCATGTCAGCCATTCAGCATAATTGGTCACAGAAAAGGTTTTGAAGATACTCGTGGAACGCTTTTTTTCTATATCGCTCGCATCCTTGAAGCAAAGCAGCCATCAGCTTTTATTCTTGAGAACGTGAAATTATTAGCAGGCCATAACAACGGCAAAACGCTTAAGCGCATAATGACAGCTTTAAGAGACTTAGGCTATCATGCTGACTTCCGTATCTTTAATGCTTTAGATTTTGGACTCCCCCAAAAAAGAGAGCGCATTTTTATTGTAGGATTTAAGAAAGCCTGTTCATTTGATTGGCCGAAAGGCGGACTGCCAATGATTCCGCTAAAAGATGTTTTAGAAGAAAATGTGCCTGAACAATACTATGCGTCTGCATACATCAGAAAGAATCGACTAAAAAAACATAAACCTACAAAAGAACCGACAATATGGCACGAAAATAAAGCAGGCCACATCAGCGCATATCCATTTTCCTGCGCTTTGCGCGCTGGGGCTTCTTATAATTACTTATTGGTTAATGGGGAAAGACGCCTTACTATGCGCGAAATGTTGCGCTTGCAGGGATTTCCAGACAGTTTTAATATTGTCTGCAATTATAGTCAAACCAGAAAACAAGCTGGCAATAGTCTGCCCGTCCCTGTAGCGAAAGCCGTACTTAAGAATCTGTTCATCGCTCAGGGATGGCACAACGGTTATGTTGAATATGACTTCAATAATCTTCAGTATCAAATGGTTGACGGTCAGATGAAAATTTTTGAAAGAGGAAAGAAATATGGCAGAAAGTCCAAGATTAAGGACAGTAGAAAAATACAAGCCGCCTTATCCGCTTAATAAATTTCCAAAAGAATTTGCTTTTAATTTGGGACGCGAAATTGTATATCTTATTGGCTCACGAGGAATACCTCGTCTTGAAGGCGAAGACTGGGAAGAAATTTTTGCTAGAATTATTGGAGCAAACTGGAAGCCCTCAAACGTTGGATTAGATGATGTTGTGCTTCAACAAACTGCATGGGGCGCAAAAACAGTTAAAACTCAGAGCAAGAAGGGGCCGTCATCAGTTTCAACGGTGCGATTGATTTCAGGTCGGAACTCTCCGGTGTATTCTTTTAGAGATCGCCAAGTTAGCGAATGCGACCCTGATGAACTCGGGGAGAAAATTCTTTCTATTTGGAATGAACGAGTCGCAGGAATTCGCAAACTTTATAAGCACTTGAGAACGATTGTATTAATTAAATCTGACGACCTGCTGGAAGTTGCAGTTTTTGAATTCGATACAATTCTCTATCCGCATGAGAATTATATATGGAAATGGAACAAGAAAAATAATTTAGAAGGATTTAGCAAAGATAGCAATCAGCACACATTTACATGGCAACCACATGGCTCACAATTTACTATCATCGAGAACGTTCCTCCTGATCGACTTTCAATGAGAATCAAGAAACCGCCATATCTTGATCGTGATGCATTTCTTAAGGCTATATATTTTGATGCCTCTTGGATAGAAATCATCAAGTGAACAGTGGATACTTTTTCAAAAACGGAACGCTCAAGAATCATGGCAAGCGTAAAGTCCAGAGATACAAAATCCACAGAACTTAAATTTATTTCTATCCTCAAAGAAAAAGGCATTACTGGGTGGCGTCGCAATTACCAGCTAACTGGCAAACCTGACTTAGTTTTTCCACGATTAAAGATAGCAGTATTCATTGATGGTTGCTTTTGGCACGGATGTCCTAGTCATTGCCGTATGCCTTCATCAAACGTAAAATACTGGAATAACAAAATTGGAAAAAATAAAATTAGAGACAAGCAAATAACAAAGGCACTGAAAATGAAAAGCTGGAAGATAATCAGAATTTGGGAGCATGGAATTAAGACAGGAAAACTCAATCAGAAACTGAACCGAATAAAACAGATTGCATACAGCCACAGATGGACTCTCCCCTGATTTTATCGGTGAATGAATTGGAAAACCTTAAGATATAACTTTTACCACTTCTTCCACCTTCACCTTCACTGCCTCTTTTGTGCGCCTGTCCTTAATCTCAACCAATCCTTCTTTCAAATTTTTCTCGCCGAGGATAATCTGTGTCGGGATTCCGATTAGGTCAGCGTCCTTAAACTTTACCCCTGCCCTTTCATCCCTGTCATCCATCAAAACCTCAATGCCCTTTTCTTTCAAATCCTTATAGAGCTTCTCAGCAATTTCAACTGTCATTGAATCCTTCATATTCAGAGGCAGTATCTCGACATCAAAAGGAGCAATGCTCTTTGGCCAGATGATTCCGTCTTTGTCATTGTTCTGCTCTATTGCTGCTGCTGCAATGCGCGCAGGGCCAATGCCGTAGCTTCCCATGATAATCGGTTTTTCACTTCCGTTTTCATCGAGAAAAACTGCTTTCAAAGGCACAGAGTATTTTGTGCCGAGCTTGAAGATGTTCCCTATCTCGATGCACTTTTCTATCTTTAATTCAGCCCCGCACTTAGAGCACTTATCTCCATCCTTTGCAAGATGTATGTCATGCCACTCAGCGCTAAAATCTTTTCCGGGCCTTATGCCTTTTGCATGGTAGTGCTGTTTGTTTGCTCCGCTGACATAAACACCCTCTTTAAGGCATGAATCCGCTATGATTCTCACCTTCTGGTTCATCGGGCCGATGAAACCTGCCTCAACCCCTAAAATCTCCTTTACCTCTGTCTTCTGTGCAGGCCTGTGAGCGCCGATTATCTTCGCAAGTTTCTTTTCATGAAGTTCCTGGTCTCCTCTCACGAGTGCAAGTACCGGTGTATTTTCTGCAATAACAAGAATGCTCTTTATAAAATATGCCGGTTTGAGTTTAAAAAAACCGGAGACTTCCTGAACTGTTCGTTTATCAGGCGTATGCACCTCCTCATACGGCCAGTCCTCAAATTTTATTTCTGATGGAACTGACAAGGCAAGCTCAACATTTGCAGAATATCCGCATTTATCGCAGAGTGCAACCTCATCCTCTCCGGCAGGGCTTGGCGCCATGAATTCATGAGAGACTGCGCCTCCCATCATTCCGGGGTCTGATTCAACCTGATAGAATTTTAAGCCGCATCTTTTAAATATCTTATGATATGCGCCTGCATGGAGCTGATAGTTTTTTTCAAGGCCTTCTTCGTTTGCATCAAAACTGTAGCTGTCTTTCATTATGAACTCACGTGTGCGCAATACACCGCTTTTCGGCCTTGCCTCATCCCTCAATTTTGTCTGTATCTGATACCATACCTGCGGAAGGTCCCTGTATGAGCGTATCTCCCTTGACGCAAGCCATGTCATTATCTCCTCATGCGTCATCCCAAGGCACATGTCGCGGCCTGTCCTGTCTTTAAGCCTGAACATCTCTTCACCAATGACATCCCACCTTCCGGTCTGCTGCCATACCTCTGCCGGATGAAGAATCGGCATCGAGATTTCCTGGCTGCCTATCGCGTCCATCTCCTCTTTAAGAACAGCATGTATCTTATCAAGCACCCTCCATCCCAAAGGAAGGAATATATACAAACCAGCAGCCAACTGCCTCACAAAGCCGGCCCTGAGCATCATTATATGGCTGATTGACTCCGCATCAGCCGGGGCCTCTCTCAAGGTTGGTATGAACATCTTTGAAAATCTCATTTATGCCTCCGAAAATATAGGGTTCGAGGGTTCAAGGGCATCTTACCAATAATTTTATAACTTGACCCCTTGGCCCCTGCAACCCTTTTAGTTAAATGTTAGAGTAATGCATAGAAATTGTTTAGTCAAGAAGCCGGATTTATTGTGGTTTATTGACTTCCATTATAGTTTCTATATAGTGTAAAATTTAACCATGGCAGCAAAATTAGGTCAGATACTTATAGCCGCAGGGGTTATTACAGAGGAACATTTGAAAGAGGCGCTGGCTCTCCAGAAAAAAAGCAGTGGAAGGCTCGGCACAAATCTTGTTAAATTAGGCCATGTAACAGAGGATAAACTCGTTACTTTCCTGAGCAAGCAATATGGAGTGTCGGCAATAAACCTTGCTGATTACAAGATTGACGCCTCTGTCCTAAAACTCGTACCCGCTGATATGGCAAAGAAGTATATGATGATGCCGGTGGCAAGGGTTGGCGCAACCCTGACAGTTGCAATGGCAGACCCTTCCAATGTATTTGCCGTTGATGATATCAAGTTCATGACAGGATACAATGTCGAGATCGTAATAGCAACAGAATCTGCGCTCATAAATGCAATAACAACCGCCTATGGCGGCAAGGGCGAGGGCCTTGTCGCTGCAAAGCAGCAGCAACAAACACAGCAGTCCCAGGCTTCAACTGCAGCCACTGCTTCAGAGATACTGCAGGCGAAAGACTATACTGTAGGAGATGACGGAAATATTGAAGATATGCTCGGCATGGAAGAAGGCCCTACAGTAGACGTTGAAGAGTTTGACCAGGTTGTTGGAAGGGCCATAGGTGATGTTGAGGTTGTAGAGGAAAAAGAAGACGCTGAGGTAATCAGAGAGATTGCTGCCCCGATAATAAAGCTGACTAATGGCATACTTTTAAATGCTATAAATGCGGGCGCAAGCGATATTCAGATCGAGCCTTATGAGAATTCTGTAAGGGTCAGGTACAGAATTGACGGCGAATGCCGCGTGATAATGAACCTGCCTGCAAAGATAAAGGCTGCCCTGACATCAAGGATCAAGATAATGGCGCGCCTTGATATCTCGGAAAGGCGGCTTCCGCAGGACGGCAGGATTAAGCTGAAACTCGGGAAGAAAAAAGAGGTGGATTTCCGTGTCTCAACTGTTCCGTGTCTTTTCGGCGAAAGAACCAACATGAGGATTCTTGATAAAGCCAACCTTCAGGTAGACCTTACAAAACTGGGCATTGAAGAGGAACCACTAAAGGATTTGATGGCAGCGCTCGAAAAGCCCAACGGAATGATACTGGTTACAGGCCCGACAGGCTGCGGAAAGACAACGACGCTTTACTCTGCATTGAATTACCTGAACAAAATAGACGTTAATATATCAACTGCCGAGGACCCTGTTGAATATAACTTCCCCGGCATAAATCAGGTGGCTGTTAAAGAAGATATCGGACTTACATTCGCTGCGGCGCTGAGGTCCTTTTTAAGGCAGGACCCGGACATCATCATGGTTGGTGAGATACGTGATTTTGAAACAGCAGAGATTTCTGTTAAGGCAGCCTTAACAGGCCATCTGGTCCTTAGCACCCTGCATACAAATGACGCCCCCGGCACCATAAGCAGATTATTGAATATGGGTATTGAGCCATTTCTAGTGGCAGCATCAACTATCCTTATTGCCTCTCAGAGGCTTGTGAGAAAGATATGCCCGCAGTGCAAGGAAGAGGAGAAGATCCCGGCGCCGGCCCTGATAAAATTGGGCTTTTCAGAAGAGGAGGCAGGATCTGTAAAATGTTTCAGGGGAAAAGGGTGCCCCGCATGTAACAATGCAGGATACAGGGGAAGGATAGGACTCTATGAGCTTATGCCGATGAAGGATGAGATCAAGGAGTTGACGCTTGAGGGCGCCTCTTCAGATGAGATAAAAAAGGCTGCTGTCAGGCTCGGCATGAGGACACTCAGGATAAGCGGTTTGACTAAAATAAAAAACGGCACCACTTCTGTGGAAGAAATAGTAAGGGCCACATTTGGAGAGTAAAAAATTTAAAATGCAAGATACAACAAATGTCATTGCAAGGAGTGAACACCTTCTTTGTCATTGCGACGCGAAGCCCCCTCACTTGTCATTGCGAGGGACGGAGTCCCGAAGCAATCTCTGTTTGGGGCAGGCTCCGCAATCTCTAAAGCATGTCCTGAGCAAAGCGAAAGGAACGAGATTCCTCGTTACACTCGGAATGACAGCGCGGGGACGGAGCAAGCGATGGCAGTAAAATTAGGTCAGATACTTATAGCCTCCGGGGTTATTACAGAGGAACAGCTGAAAGAGGCCTTGAACCTTCAGAAGAAGAAAGGCGGAAGGCTCGGCACAAACCTCGTCAAATTAGGCCATGTAACTGAGGATAAACTCGTCACTTTCCTGAGCAAGCAATATGGCATGTCGGCAATAAATCTTGCTGATTACAAGATTGACCCAACTGTTTTAAAGCTCATACCTGCTGAGATGGCAAAGAAGTATATGATAATGCCGGTGGCAAGGGTTGGCGCAACCCTGACAGTTGCAATGGCAGACCCTTCCAATGTATTTGCCGTTGATGATATCAAGTTCATGACAGGATATAATGTCGAGATCGTAATAGCAACAGAATCTGCGCTCATAAATGCAATAACAACTTCCTACGGCGGCAAGGGCGAGGGCGTTGTCGCTGCAAAGCCGCAGCAACAAACACAAGCTGCTGCCTCAATGAAACTCGAGGCAAAAGATTATACATTTACAGAAGGTGAAATGACAGGCCAGGAAGATATGGGGGCCTCTGATGAAGGCCCTACAGTAGATGTTGATGAGTTTGATAAGGTTGTTGGAGATGCGCTTGACGATATCGAACATGTCAGTGAAGAAGACATGTTCGGAGGAAAAGGGGAAGTTGAGGAACCTATTGTAAAACTCGTAAGCGGCATACTCATAAATGCAATAAAGTTAGGCGCAAGCGACATACATATAGAGCCATACGAGACTTCCCTGAGGGTCAGATACAGGATTGACGGCGTGCTTGCCCTGGCCATGAACCTGCCTTTGAGGGTTAAAAATTCCGTGACCTCAAGGCTGAAGATAATGTCCAGACTTGACATCGCAGAGAGGCGGCTTCCGCAGGATGGAAGGATTAAGTTAAGGCTCGGCAAGAAAAAAGAGGTGGACTTCCGTGTCTCGATACTCCCCTGCCTTTTTGGCGAAAAAACAGTCATGAGAATACTTGACAAGGCTTCATTGCAGGTTGACCTTACAAAGCTCGGTTTCGAAGAGAATGCGCTCCAGAAATTTCTGGAAGCCCTGAACAGGCCTTACGGGATGATACTTGTTACAGGCCCTACAGGAAGCGGTAAGACAACAACCCTTTATTCTGCATTGAATTACCTTAACAAACCTAATATAAATATAATGACTGCCGAGGACCCCATTGAGTATAATTTTCTGGGTATAAATCAGGTGCAGATGAAAGAAGAGATAGGCCTTACATTTGCCTCGGCGCTGAGGGCTTTTTTGAGGCAGAGCCCTGATATCATTCTGGTCGGAGAAATACGTGATTTTGAGACTGCAGAGATTGCTGTTAAGGCAGCCTTAACAGGCCATCTGGTTCTCAGCACCCTGCATACAAATGACGCCCCCAGCAGTATAAGCAGAATGTTAAACATGGGCATCGAGCCATTTTTGGTTTCATCATCTGTTATACTTATAATGGCACAGAGGCTTGCACGAAAGATATGCTACCAGTGCGAAAAGGAAGAGGAGAAGATTCCGGTGGCCACGCTTATAAATATGGGGTTATCGGAAGAAGAGGCAAAGACTTTCAAGTGTTACAGGGGCAAAGGGTGCTCTGTGTGTAATAAAACCGGTTATAAGGGAAGAATAGCGCTTTATGAAATTATGCTTATTAACGACGAGATACGGAAACTCGTGCTCGAAGGCGCATCAGCAGATGAGCTGAAAAAGGCCGCTATCAGAAATGACATGAAGACATTAAGGATGAGTGGAATGACTAAAATAAAAGAAGCCGTTACTACTATAGAAGAGGTGCTGAGGGTTACGGCTGGAGACTGAATCAGTTGTTACTAAGGCGACCAAAAGTAAAGCGACACTATTTGTCATTCCCGCTTGTCGGGAATCTTTCCTTAAAGAAGGATGCCGGACAAGCCGGCATGACAGAAATAGAAACCAAGGAGATGATAGATGGCAACATTGTATGACTTACTGAAAATTATGATAGAGAAGGGGGCATCGGACCTGCACATAACAACGGGGAGTCCGCCAAGGGTCAGGGTTGACGGCAGGCTTATACCGCTGGACCATCCGGGATTGACCCCTGCTGATACAAAAACACTCTGCTACAGTGTCCTGACAGATGCCCAGAAACATAAGTTTGAGGAAAACAATGAGCTTGATCTGTCATTCGGAGTTAAAGGGTTAAGCAGGTTCAGGGGAAACATCTTTATGCAGAGAGGCGCAGTTGCCGGAGCATTCAGGACTATTCCGTTCCAGATAAGAACATTTCAGGAACTGGGGCTGCCTGAGATTGTTAACGACCTTGTAAAAAGGCCTCGCGGACTGATTCTTGTAACAGGGCCGACAGGAAGCGGCAAATCAACAACACTGGCTGCAATGGTCGACAGAATAAACTCAGAGAGGCAGGACCATATAATCACGGTAGAAGACCCGATAGAATATCTTCACCCTCACAAAAAATGCCTGATTAACCAGAGAGAGGTAAGTGCCGACACTGTATCTTTTAAGGCAGCCTTGCGGTATGTCCTCAGGCAGGACCCCGATGTTGTCCTGATAGGTGAGATGCGCGACCTTGAGACAATAGAGGCAGCCCTTACAGTTTCAGAGACAGGGCATCTGACGCTTGCCACACTGCATACCAATTCCGCTGTCCAGACAATAAACCGTGTAATAGATGTGTTCCCGCCCCATCAGCAGGAGCAGATAAGGACCCAGCTCTCTTTTGTCCTTGAAGGGATACTTGCCCAACAGCTTATCTCAAAGAAGTCCGGGCATGGAAGGGTTCTCGCAGTTGAGCTGCTGGTGCCAAACCCGGCTATAAGAAACCTCATAAGAGAAGACAAGATACATCAGATATATTCCATGATGCAGACCGGACAGACAAAGTCCGGCCAGCAGACAATGAACCAGTCCTTATTCGAACTCTACACAAAAGGACTTCTGTCCTATGAGGATGCAATAGGCCGCTCTTCAGTGCCTGAAGAATTAATTACAATGCTTCAAAGAATATCAACACCTGCTAAAGGGAGGGGATAAAAATGGCAACAGTATTCCAATGGTCAGGTAAGACTACAAAAGGTGCAATAGAATCAGGGGAGATTACAGCAGCCTCAAAAGACGAGGTTATGGCACAGCTCAGGAAGAAGAATATAACTCCTACTATTATCACTGAAAAAAAGGCTGCAAAAAAGTTATTCGGGGGCGGCGGCAAGGTTTCAGATAAAGATATTGTTATATTCACAAGACAGTTTTCCGTAATGATAGACGCCGGTCTGCCATTGGTACAGGCCCTTGATATCCTTTCAACACAGGTCGAAAGTAAGACGCTTGCCAGAGTGCTGGCTCAGGTCAAGGATGATGTTGAGGCAGGTTCAACTTATGCTGATGCACTCAAAAAACACCCGAGGGTATTCACTGAGTTGTATGCAAATATGGTAGCAGCGGGCGAGGCAGGCGGTATCCTGGATACAATCCTTAACAGGCTTGCAGCGTATATTGAAAAGGCAATGACATTAAAGAAAAAAGTTAAAGGCGCTATGACATATCCAATAATAGTTACAGTCATAGCGGTTCTGGCAATCGCAGTTATAATGATATTTGTTGTCCCTACTTTTACATCTATGTTTGCCTCAATGGGTGGAATACTGCCACTGCCGACACAGATAGTAATAAACATAAGCCATTTTATAGGCGGTTGGGGTGGCCTTCTAACAGCTGGAGCGGTAACCGGCCTTGTTATGTTCCTGAAACAGTTCAGGCGCACGGAAAAAGGCCAGCTTCTAACCGACAGAATCTTGCTGAAACTGCCTATATTCGGCACACTTCTCAACAGGGTTGCTGTTGCCAAATTCACCAGGACACTCGGGACGCTTACAAGCAGCGGGGTGCCGATACTGGATGGGCTTGAGATAACAGCAAAGACAGCCGGCAATAAAGTAATTGAAGCTGCAATTATGGAAGTAAGAAGGGCGGTAACAGGAGGTAAAACCCTTGCAGAACCCCTCTCAAAGGCAAAGGTATTTCCACCAATGGTCACTCATATGATATCCGTAGGCGAAGCAACAGGCGCGCTTGATGCAATGCTTTCAAAGATCGCTGACTTTTACGATGACGAAGTTGATGATGTCGTCTCGAACCTGACAGCCATGATGGAACCGCTGCTTATGGTATTTCTTGGCGGTGCAGTTGGTTTCATAGTAGTGGCAATGTATCTGCCGATATTTAAGATGGGAGCGCTCGTAAAGTAAAGCAAGGACTAAGGAGGTTAAGATTAAGATTAAGGAAATTCTAAACCTTTACCTCAACCTTAACCCGTCTTTTCCAGATGACCGATAATGTCCTGAGTAAAAAATTAAAGGCCCTTATCACAATAAGGGTCATCTTTGTTACGCTATTGCTGGGCTCGTTCTTTATACTGCAGGTCGGATACAGGAATTTCCCGCATCCCCGCGCTACTTTAAACCTCATAATAGCGCTCTATACCCTCACAATAGTTTATTCCATCTTACTGAACAGGGTAAAAATGCATGCGCTGTTTGCCTATGTCCAGCTTTTTATAGACGCCTCAGCCATAAACATACTCATATATCTCACAGGCGGAATTGAGAGCTGGTTTTCCTTCATTATGCCGTTAACGGTGATGTCGGCAAGCGCGGTGCTGGACAGAAGGGCAGGTTATATAATTGCGACTTTTAACAGTATCCTTTACGGTATTATAATCGACCTCCAGTATTATAAACTTCTTCCCATAGAATACGATATGACACTGACTGAAAAAGCTTTCCTTTACAATATATTTGCGCACATATCCGCCTTTTATCTGGTAGCCTTCCTGAGCGGTTACCTGTCTTCAAGGCTCGAAAAGACTACACATGCCCTTGAACAAACCGATTCCGACCTCAGGGAACTCTCACTTTTCAATGAAGAGCTTATCGAAAATATCCCGAGCGGCATATTTACAACTGATACCGAAGGCCGCATATTAATCTTTAACAGGGCTGCTGAGAATATAACAGGCGTCGGGAGGAAAATCGCCCTCAGCCGGAGCATAGATGAGATATTCCCTTTTATTGCGCGTGGCGCCGATATAGAGAGGTTAGAAGGCGTAATAAGTCATCAGAAAGCAGGCGACAGGATCATCAGCCTGACTATCTCGGAACTCAGAGATATTGCCGAAAAGAATAAAGGTTTTATCGGGATATTTCAGGACATTACTCAATTTAAAGAAATGGAGACAGAAATAAAGCAGAAGGAAAAATGGGCGGCTATCGGCGAACTTTCAGCTAATATCGCCCATGAAATCAGAAATCCGATAGCGTCTCTCAAAGGATCGGTGGAAATGCTGAGAGAAAATATCGTGACAGAGGAGCATAAAAAAAGGTTAATGGAAATAGCCTTAAAAGAAATGGACAGGCTGAATAACATAATTTCAGATTTTCTGACTTATTCAAGCCCGCGGCCTGCTGAATTCAATACCTTTGACCTTAATCTCATGCTTGACGACACACTCGAATTACTTGCGCACACAGCGCCTGCCCAAAATGAAATCACTATCAGGAAAATTTTAAAAGCTCCGCCCGATATATATGCCGACAATCAGAAACTGCGCCAGGTTTTCTGGAACCTCGGGATGAACGCAATACAGGCAATGCCTGAGGGAGGAGAGCTTTCGGTCAGCACAAGGGAAAGCGATAATTTTATTGAGATAATTTTTCGCGATACCGGTGCTGGCATATCACAGGAGAATATCGGGAAGGTATTCTATCCCTTTTTTACTACAAAGGATGAAGGCACAGGACTTGGCCTGGCCATAGCATACAGGATTATAGAAGAGCATAATGGTAAGATAAATATCACCAGCAATAATAGCGGCACAACTTTTAAGGTTATAATACCCTATGTCAATGGAAAAGCATAATAAAGGCCAGATTCTGATTGTAGAGGATGAAAAGAGCATGCGGGAAGTTCTGAAAATTCTTCTCGCAGGCGAGGGCTATGACGTCACTGCCGCTGCTGACAGCGTTGACGGCATGAACCTGCTTAACAGGGATATCTTTGATATGGTGATTACAGATATTAAAATGCCGAAGATAAACGGTTTTGAGATACTTAAAAAAGCACGGGAGATATCCCCTGATACTTTAGTAATTATGATAACGGCATTCGGGACAACAGAGTCTGCAATAGAGGCAATGCAGCTGGGCGCTTATGATTATATCCATAAGCCATTCAAGATAGATGAAATACGTGTAGTTGTTAAAAAGGCACTCGAAAAACGCAAGCTCCGCGAAGAAGTTTCGATACTCCGTGAGAAGATAAAGACAACTTATGAACTGGGCCATATCTTCTGGAAAAGCCCGAAGATGCAGGAGCTGCTGAATGTCATGCCCAGAATAGCTCAGAGCAATTCCAATGTCCTTGTAACAGGAGAAAGCGGCACCGGCAAGGAATTGGTCGCAACCGGAATCCACAACCTCAGCCTCAGAAAAGAAAAAAATCTGGTTGCCATAAACTGCGCTGCCTTCCCTGAGGGTCTCCTGGAAAGTGAACTCTTCGGGCATATGAGAGGCGCATTCACAGGAGCGGCCTACAACAAACAGGGACTTTTTGAGATAGCGGATGGCGGAAGTATTTTCCTTGACGAGATATGTGAGATGTCAATTAACCTTCAGGCCAAGCTGCTGAGGGTTCTTGAAAACAGCACTTTCAGGCGTGTTGGCGGCACAACAGATATCACAGTTGATGTAAGAATAATCTCTGCTACAAATAAAGACCTTAAGGATGAGGTTGCATCAGGCAGATTCAGGGAAGATCTATACTACAGATTAAATGTGGTGCCTCTGCATATCCCTCCTTTGAGGGAGAGGAAAGAGGATATTCCCCTGCTCGTAGACCACTTTCTTGTAAAGCTATCTCCCTTGTTAAAGAGGCTGGTAGCCCCCGAGGTAATGAAGCTTTTTATGGAATATCCGTGGAAGGGCAATGTAAGAGAGCTTGAGAATGTCTTAGAAAGAATATTGTTATTGACAGACAGGGAGGAAATTGCCGCCGAAGATGTACCGCAGGAAATTTATAAGCATTCAGAGGATATGAAATATATCCCTGATCTGACAAAAGAGGGAGCAGATTTAGACTGTATTATCGGGAACATCGAAAAAAATTATCTGCAGAATGCACTTAAAATGGCGAATGGAAATAAGACAGAGGCGGCAAAATTGTTAAATCTTTCCTTCCGCGCATTCAGACACAGACTTTCCAAATATGGTATAAAATAAGGCTATGAAACTTGGCGAGGTCCTGGTCAAAGAAGGTCTTATTACAAAAGAACACCTGAGGCTCGCCCTTGAGAGGCAGGTTATCTTTGGAGGAAGGATAGGAACAAATATTGTTGAACTGGGAATTCTTACAGAAGATGAATTTACAAGATTTCTCAGCCGTTATCTCAAGATTCCTGTGGTGGAGTCTTCACAGTTAGCCGGACTGGATGAGGAGACCCTTGCGTCAATCAGCAAAGAGATGGCAGAGAAATATAAGGCCATCCCGTTCAAAAAAGAGAAGAACAGACTTCATGTAGTAATGCTCGACCCAAAGAATATGAATGCAGTGGACGAATTCAGGTTTGTCAGCGGCTACGACATAATACCCTATGCCGCTTCTGAACTCAGGATTCTCTATGCTCTCGAAAAGTACTACGGGGTTAAAAGAGACCTCAGATATATAAGTATCTTCGACCGCTTCGAAGAAGAGGAAAAACCTGTTGCCGCCACAGATACCGGGGAACTCAAAAAGATAAAAGAGGCATTTGCAGATGTAAGAGAAAAAGAAGAAATCGCCGGGCTGCTCATAAGCGAGGCTCAGAAAGCTGCAAAAAGAGTTGCCCTTTTCATAGTAAAGGGGAGTAATGTCTCAGGCTGGAAATCAAAGGGCATAAGCGCTGAAGGGGTTGAGATTAATACAACTCTCCCGTCAATATTCAATGAGGTGCTTACCAGAAAGGCTTACTACCGCGGGCCGGTTCTCAAGATACCGGGCAATGCAGACCTTATAAAAATACTTTCAGGGACTCCTCAGGACAGCCTGACAATGCCCATAAATATAAGAGAGCGGGCCATAGCATTGCTTTATGCCGACAACGGAAACAACTCAGTCCTTGATGCAAATTTAAACTATCTTAATACACTTGTTGCAATAGCCTCTATAGCATTCGAGATATTAATCCTGAGAAAAAAAATAATGGATATGTAAAAAAATACGAATTTTAGCTGTTTTTTGCCCTTGACAAAAAGACATTCTTCTTGATAGTGTTATTGCAGTTATTTAGCATCATTTTTCAGATAAAGGGGGGGGAATAAATGACGAAGGCGGAGCTTATCGACAAGATAGCTTCAGGTGCGAGGCTCAGCAAAACTGACGCATCAAAGGCGCTTGATTCAACTCTAAACGCAATTAAGGCATCATTAAAAAAAGGGCAGAAGGTTACACTTGTGGGATTCGGGACATTTTCGGTCTCAAAGCGCAAGGCAAGGAAGGGACGCAACCCGAGGACAGGTCAGGCGATAAATATCCCGGCAGGGAAGGCGCCTAAGTTTACATCCGGCAAGGCATTCAAAGACGCTATAAAATAACGCAGTCATAGATACCTGAATTGGAGGGGGCAGTTTTGAGACTGCTCCTTTTATTTTTTGAATAAATCATCAAATCTTTTTTTTGTGTTGTCTGTTTCTTTCGACGATGCTGTTTCCCCTGTTTCTTTTCGCCTCCGCGAATCTTCGATAAACACAAAGTAGTCGCAGAAATTTGCCTTATCCCTTGTCCTCTGGAATTCTGCCTTTGGTTCAAGACATTTATTATGGGATGTCATGGAGTAAAATCTGCAGTTCAGGCATATATGCAGATCTCCTCCACATTCAGGGCATGTGGACTTTCGTGAGAAATATTTATCAATCTCTATATTTTTTTTGCATAATGCACAGACTTTCACTGGCTCACCCCCCTTAATTTCCCCCTGATGAATCTCTCTTCATCTTCCCTGCCTTTCACCCGCCCTCTGAGTTTCTCGTCAAGAAGTTCCTCAAGGAGTATTGAATAAACAGGCCCGGGCTGAACTCCCATCTTTTTCAGGTCATCCCCTTTCAAAACCGGTTTTATCTTTCTCAGTTCTATAAGATATTGCGATATTGATTTCTGTTTTTGTTTATCCCTGCTGACAGCCATGGAAAATAAAAGCACTTCAAGGCTAATGCCGCTGAGGAGATGATATAAATCAACAGGATTATTCAATGGCAGCCTTCTCAGCACATCCTTTGACTGAGGTATGCCTTTTATGATCAGCTCTCTTACTTTAGGAGCAGCAGACAACCTTTCAATGGCATCCTTAATTTCTGCCTCCTTGAGGCCTGATAGCAATGCCATCAGATAGAGCGCCCCTCTGTCAGGACTTTCTTCAAGAAAAAGAAGGTTAAACCATGCGCGGGTTTCGAACATTGACTGGAGTGTCGATTCAAGCTCGCTGCTGAATGCAAGGTTTGGGTGTATCACCTTCAACAGACCGAATTCAGAAAGTCTCCTGAGCGTCTTTACCGGTTCTGTCTCATTAAATGCAAGCAGAAGCTCTTCATACAGCCTTGTCCCTGAGAGTCTGTTAAACAGATTCATCTTGATGGTTGATTTAATCAGATTCTCTGTATGCTTGCTCAGCTTGAAACCAAACCTCTCAGAGAATCTCACCGCCCTGAACGCCCTTGTCGGGTCCTCGATAAAACTAAGGTTGTGTATAACCCTTAAGGTCTTTTCCCTTAAATCGCGCTGCCCTCCGAAAAAATCCATCAATAATCCGAAATCTTTAAGGTTGAGTTTCACGGCAAGCGTATTTATTGTGAAATCCCTTCGATAAAGGTCTTTTTTTATAGACGACGTCTCTACCGTAGGAAGGGCTGCCGGGGATTCATAATACTCTGTCCTTGCACTTGCTACATCAAGTTTAAGTTTATCTGCGATAATCTTTGCCGTGCCAAATCTGTCATGGGTCCTTACCTTTGCATGCAGCCTCTCGCCTAATACTTTAGCGAATGAAATACCGTCACCCTCCACAACAATATCTATGTCAAGATTTTGCTCTCCCCTCAGCAAATCCCTGACCGAGCCGCCAACAAGATATGCATTAATCCCACTCTGGTCTGCAACCTCTCCTGCAAGTTTCAGCAGGTCATATATCAGAGGGGGAAACTTTTCTCTCAGTAGCAGGGCAATATTTCTTCCAATGGATGGCTTTTCTTTTGCCTCGGATTTTTCAAGCCTGCTGTGCCTCAAAAATTCCTCGTACAAGGTTCTGAGAAGGTCTGTCCTCGTTATCGCGCCTGTAATCTTTTCTTTTTCTATTACAGGCATAAACCTCTGATTCTGCTCTATCATCATAATCTCTATCTCTCTTATAGCTGTATCAGGGCTGACCGTTGCCGCATCAGTTGTACAGAAATCTATCGCCTTGCTTTTGCCAAGCCCGTGGAAGAGGGCCTTTTCAATTATTTCCCTTGATATTAAGCCAAAATATTTTCCATTTTTTATAATGGGCAGAACATTCACCCCGTACTTGGTCATTATTGTCTCTATCTCTTTTATTGTGCTGTCCCAGTCTGTACTGACCACAGGACTTGTCATGATATCAGCCGCGACCTTATCAGGTTTCACATTTTCCGATATAATCCTCGCGAGTCTCTCATCAAGCATCTCAAGAGACGCCTCCTTAATAGTTGCAGCGGCAGCTGTGGGATGTCCTCCTCCGCCAAACTCTTTCATCACATCCGCAACGTTGAGTTCAGGCACACGGCTTCTTGCAACCATAAGTATCTTGCCTTCCATGCTCAGAAGCACAAACAGGGCATCAATGTCTTCCATATCCATTATCCTGTGGGCAAGATGAGCTGCATCGCCAAGGTAGCTTTCACGGGAAGCCTTTGCTATTTTTATCCTCACCCCGCTAATAATCATCTCCCTTGATGACTGCACAAGTTCGTTAAGAAGATCCAGCTCCTCACGGCTCAGCTCCAGCCTGAGAAAACTGGAAACGATATTAAGATTTGCTCCGCGTTTGATAAGATATGCAACTGCAAGAAGGTCCCTCTCTGTTGTAGACGGAAAAAGCAGCGAGCCTGTTTCCTCATAAATGCCAAGACACAGGATAGTCGCCTCCATCGGTGAAGGCTGGAGCTTTCTGGTTTTTAATATCTCTGAAAATATAGTGGCTGTTGCCCCAACTTCTTCGATGACTTCTATGCTGCCATGTATATCTTCCTTTGTAAGAGGGTGGTGGTCATAAATATGTATATCTATGCCTGGTTTGGATATTATCTCTGCAAACTGCCCTATCCTGTCCGGGTTTTTTGTATCAACGATGATCAGGCGTTTGATATTTGCAAGGTCAATATCCCTGATGCGCTTAATCTCAACCGGTTTGAATGCCTCGATGAAGTCTCTGAGCTTTTTTTCCTGGGAGCCCGCAAATACTATATCTGCTTCCGGATAGAGTTTCTTTGCAGCGACCATCGAGGCAAGGGAATCAAAATCTGCATTGATATGGGAAGTGATTATCTCCACAATACGCTATGCGCTATGTGCTTCTTTGATTCCATGCTCTGATCTGGTCTCTGCCGCTGTTTTTCGCAGCAAACAGGGCATTGTCAGCAAAGGTTATCAGGTCATCCTGTGTTTTTATTTTCTTATGCGGGTAAGAAGCTACTCCTATGCTCGCCGTAATTCCCTTCTTGTTTTTCAGCGACTTGAATCTGTGTTCCTTTATAACATATCTCAGCCTTTCAGCCTCTGCCATGGCCCCTTTGTCAGAGGTCTGGGTTAGAAGCATTATAAACTCTTCTCCGCCATACCTTGCAAACACATCGCTCTTCCTCGTATGTTTTTTTACGAATTGCGCAAACTCTCTCAGCACCATATCCCCGACCCTGTGTCCATAAGTATCATTTACCTTTTTGAAGTAATCAATGTCAAACATGATGCAGGACAATGGCGCTTTGTATCTCTGGGACCTGCTGAATTCTGCTTCAAGTCTGTGATAGAAATACCTGATATTATATATACCTGTAAGATAATCCGTGATAGCGAATTTCTCCAGTTTTGTCTTTTCGTTTTCAAGTTTTTCATAAATAAACGCATTATACAGGGCATTGGTTGCAGCATTGGCAATGGCATTGCAAAGCCTTATCTCCCTTTCCGTAAAGGTATGCCCTGCCCTTGAAGTCCTCAGGAATAATGTGCCGATAACCTCGTTCCTGAAGATAATAGGGATGACCACAATAGAACGAATCCCCAGAGGTGCAAGGACAGGCCTGACTTTTCTCAGCAAGGGGTCTTTCAATGCATCCTTTATAAACACAGTGCTTCTGCTGCTGAGGGCCTTTCTTATCTCCGGATATTTTTTCAGTTCTAATTTTATATTTGTTGTCTTGGGGTCTTCAAAGGAGGAAATTACGTAGGCATGCCTCTTTTCTTCGCAAGGTATGCTGATCATGGAACATCTTGTCACGTCAATGAGTTCTGCTATCTTTTTTACGACAAAATATAATACCTCCTTAGGGTCAAGCGTTGAAGAGACAAGATATGTCAAATCAACTATTGTCTCTAACTCCTTTTTATCCCTGCAGATATTTTCTACCCAGCCTTTTTTTTCTATGGCAACCTTGAGCTTATGCTCAAAATCTTCTTCATGAAAGGGACTGATAAGGTAGATATCAATATCCCGCTTCATAATAGAGCGGATACCATTGGTTATATCCCCTGCCACCATTGCTATTACAGGGCATCCGGTATCTGTCAGATTAATTTCCCCGGTCTTAACTGAACTTCCAACAATGAGGGCAGCGGCTTTTTTCTTATTAAGCTCTCCCAGCAGTGACTTCTCACCTTTTATAAAGACTACGGAATAATCCTTCCGCTTCTTAAAAAAGTTTTTTAGAAATCTGAGGCTTCCCTCGTTTTCCTCATATATGACTATTTCTTTTGCCATAGTTTCTTTATTGAGTATGGCAATATTCTACCAAATTGCGCAGGAAATTTTCACTAAGGACAAAAATGAACTAAGCTGCGAGGCATCAAGCAGTCATTCTGGCTTGTCCAGAATCTTTCAGAAGGATTCCCGACAAGCGGGAATGACAGATAAGAAAATGTTAACCCCGATGCAGAGCATCGAGGAATTCTTTTGGAGGTTAAGGGGCCAGCATATACTTTATCTTTACAGACGGCAATACATCAGATAATTCTTTTGGGAATTTGCCTCTCAGTATATCAATTATTGAAAAACTCTCTTTTTTGCTTACCACTTCAGGCTCTCCCTTTATCCCTGCAAGTTTTGCAGCAACATGTATAGCATCCTCAAGGCTGCCAAGTTCATCAACAAGCCCTATTCCAAGCGCCTGCCTGCCTGTGAATATCCTGCCGTCAGCGAGTTCCTTTACATCATCAAAAGACATTTTTCTGCCTTCAGAAACAGCTTTTATAAATTGCTCGTGAACATCATCCAGCACATTCTGCAATATTGCACGCTCTTCTTTCCCCATACTTCTGAATGCAGATGCCATATCTTTATGCTTACCGCTCTTTATAACCTCTGTCTTCACCCCGATCTTATTCAGCAGCCCTTCTATGTTGGGTATCTCCATTATCACGCCAATAGAGCCTGTTAAGGTCCCTGGATTTGCGATTATCCTGTTGGCGGGGGCCGAGATATAATAGCCGCCGGAGGCCGCAACAGAACCCATTGATACAATGACCTTCTTTTTTAAAGTTGCCTTTTTAACCTCTTCGTATATCTCCTGTGAGGGGGCAACAGCTCCACCGGGACTGTCTACACGGAGCACGATGGCCTTTACTGAAGGGTCTTTGACATAGTCCTTTATTTCATCAACAGAATTTTTGGAATCCATTATCGGTCCCTCGATGCGCACAACTGCCACTTTTTCTCCAATATGGACATTTTTCTGGAAGAGGGTAAACAGCACACTGGCTATTATCAGCAGTACCAGAAATCCTGAAATAAAGAGACAGGCCTTTTTCACTCTGCCTCCGCCTTAAGGTTTTTCATGCTGAGGCCGATCTTCCTCTCTTCAAGATCAATCTTTATTATCCTTGCCAGCAGCATATCACCCTCTTTTAAAGGTTCTTCTGTATTTACAACCTCGGAGGAGTAAATCAACCCTTCAACCTCGCCTTCTATTTCTACAAATACCCCGAAATCCGTCAATCTCAAAACCCTGTTTTTTACTTCATCCCCGAGTTTGAATCTCGCGGGTATTTCGTTCAGCCATGGATCATCGGCCAACTGTTTCATCCCCAATGCTATTCTTTCCTTATCAGTCTCCACACTGAGAACAACAGCATCGACCTTTTGCCCTTTCTTAATGACCTCTGAGGGATGTTTGATGTGCTTTGTCCATGAAAGATCGGAGATGTGTATTAATCCGTCCACGCCTTCGGGAAGGCCGACAAATACGCCGAAATCTGTAATGCTCTTCACCTTGCCCGTGATTTTTTGGCCGGCTTTATATTTCTCTGCAACAAGCTCCCACGGACTTGGTTTAAGCTGTTTTATGCTCAATGAAAGACGGCGTTCATTTTTATCAACCTTTAAAATAACTGCCTCAACCGTCTCTCCTATCGAAAGGTATTTTGACGGGTGCTTCGGTTTTGGCAGCCAGTCGAGTTCAGATATATGAACAAGCCCTTCGAGTCCTTCTTCAAGCTCTACAAAAGCCCCGTACTCTGTTATGCTGACAACTTTTCCTTTTATTTTTTTAGCGACCGGATATCTCTCATCTATAGTGCTCCATGGATCAGTCTTCTTCTGCTTATAACCCAATGTTACCCTCTTCTGTTCTTCATCATATTTGAGTATAATGACATCGAGATCATCACCTACTGCAAAAAATTCTGAAGGATGGGTTATGCGTCCCCAGGATATATCCGATATATGAAGGAGGCCGTCAACCCCTCCAAGGTCCACAAAGACGCCGTAGTCCGTAATGTTTTTTACAAAGCCATTGAATACAGCCCCTTCCCTCAGCTTTTCAAGTGTTTCTACCTTTTTCTTTTGCCTCTCTTCTTCAAGAATAGCCCTGTGCGAAACTATGACATTTGACCTTTTGTTATTTAACTTAAGCACCTTAAACATCATTCTTTTATTGAGAAGGCCGTCAAAGTCCTTAACCATTTTTACATCTATCTGGGACCCGGGCAGAAAGGCTGTAACGCCCAGTATATCTACTGAAAGCCCGCCCTTTGTTTTTCCTGAAATTATCCCCTCGACAGGAACCCCTGTTTCCAATGCAGATTCGATGATATCCCATGCCTTTATCTTTGTTGCTGCCTTTTTAGAGAGGTTGATTATCCCGTTAACGTGCCTGGTGCTTTCAACATATACCTCAATTGTATTGCCTTCCTGCAGCCCGGAAATCTCTTCCGGAGAAAATTCTTCTATCGGAACAAATCCGTCAGATTTATAACCGATATCAATAATGACTCCATCCTGTTTTACAGCTATGATCCTGCCCTTTAATACTGATCCCTCTTCTATGCGGTGAAAGGTCTCGGCATAGAGTCTTTCCATCTCATTGTTTTTAAGTTCCATCACCCTTTTATCCTCCTATGTCCTTTTGCCTCTTCGCCCCGGGCAAGCCGCCGAGGCCGAAACTCTTTTTACTACGCCCTTGATTATCCAATCAGGGGTTGACGCCCCTGCTGTTATGCCAACCTTTTTTACCCCTCTAAACCATTCCGGGGCTATTTCAGCAGATGTCTCTATATGATGAGTAGGGACGGCCAGTTCCTGGCATAGCCGTGCAAGCTGCGTTGTGTTTGCACTGTTTTTGCCGCCGACAACAAGTATGGTGTCCACCCCTTTTGCCATCTCCTCTGTCTCTTTTAACCTGAGAGCAGTAGAGTTGCATATTGTATTATATACCTTTACGTCTTTTGCCTGCTCTATGACCTTCCCGAATAATTTCTTTAATGACTCTATCGGCTGAGTAGTCTGAACCACTATCCCTACGTTGCGCTTTATCTTCGGCAACGGGCTTGTGCCGTCAACAACCACAACATTTTTCCCTGCATAGCTCATTAAACCCTGAACTTCCGGATGTTCCCTGTCACCAAGGATTATTACCTGATACCCCTCTTCCTTAAGAAGTTTAGCATAATGCTGCGCCTTTTTTACAAATGGGCAGGTTGCATCAATTATCTTATATCCGGCAGCAGATATTTTATCCATAAGCTGCAAAGGTATCCCGTGCGTCCTGATTATAATGGCCTTTATCCCTGCCATATTTATATCCTCAATCGGCGCAATACCTTTTTCCCTGAGGTCTTCTATCAGCTGCGGATTATGTATTATCGGGCCAAGAGTAAATATGCCTTTCTGTTTTTTCCGGGCCATCTCAAAGGCCATATCCACAGCCCTCTTCACACCAAAACAAAATCCTGCTGTCTTAGCAATTATTATCTTCATAATCCTCTTCTGTCATTGCGAGCGAAGCGAAGCAATCTTGCCTTTTAGAGATTGCTTCGTCGGTCGTTACGACCTCCTCGCAATGACATTTTATTTTTTAAATCTCTGATTGCCTCCATTACATCACTGCCTATTCTCTCCTGAAAATCCTTGCCGGTCTCCGTTCCCTTTATTTCAATCGGCTCTCCAAAATATACCCTGACCTTTGACAGCCTTATACACTTCGCACCTGCGGGAAGCGCCTTGTCAGTGCCTTCGATAAACGCAGGAACAATTGCTGCCTTTGACATTGCTGCTATCATGCCGGTCCCCCTTTTTGCATCGCGCAGGCTGCCGTCTCTGCTCCGGCCTCCTTCAGGGAACATCACTACAATTTCACCATTTTTCAGCTGTTTAACAGTCTCTTTTATTGTGGACGGCTGCGGGTTATCCCTGTCAACAGGAAATGCGAATGTTTTTACAAATGTGCCGACAAGAGGTTTTTTAAAAAGCCCGCTCCTTGCCATAAATCTGGGCTGCCTCTTTTTAATTGCACACCCTATTACTAAAGGATCCAGATAACTCACATGGTTTGTAACTACAATCACCCCGCCTTTTTCAGAAACATTTTCACTGCCGATAACCTCTAATCTGAAAAAGATTTTAAAGATAATAAGTAATCCTAACCTGGTTATGCGGTAGATAAGGCTCAAAATTCAGACCTTATGCTCTTAAGGATATTTTCCAAAACCTCGCCGGCTGTCATTACTGATGAGTCTATATGAACAGCGTCACCAGCCTTCCTGAGCGGGGCAATATCCCGGCTGGAGTCTCTGGCGTCTCTTTCAGCAACATCCTTTTCTGCCTCATGTTCAGTTATGTTTGTTCCTTTATCCTTTAACTGGAGGTAGCGTCTTTTTGCCCGCTCATTAAGCGTTGCATCCAGATAAAACTTTTTCCATGCATCAGGAAAAACAACTGTTGTCATATCTCTGCCTTCGGCTACGATATTATTGTTAAGGGCTGCGTTTCTCTGGATATCAAGAAGAAAATCCCTTACAACCTTCCTTGCAGAAAATACAGAAGAGTAATGTCCTATCTCTGTTGTCCGTATTTCTTCAGACACATCTTTCTTGTTAAAAAAAACTTTCCCCTCGACAAAATTAACCTGTGCATAAACCAGCACAGCTTTTAATTTGTCGTCACTATCTTCAGGTTCAATTCCTTTTTCCCTTAATGCAAGGGCCACGGCCCTGTAAAGCGCGCCTGTGTCAAGATAGCTGAACCCGAGCCGCCTGGCAAGTTCTTTTGCAATGGTGCTCTTTCCTGCGCCTGAAGGACCGTCTATGGCAATTACCTTACCCATGGTTGGTTTATGATTTTACCCTAATTTTAAGACTAATCTCAATCACCGCCTGTACGCTTCAGGTTATTGCGCTTGCCCTCTGAGTTCTCGACCTCCTTGCCTTCATGCTTCCGCTCTTTTCGAAGCGTCAGCGCAGAGTCGCCTGAGGCGACCGTGCTATTGCACTTTGCTGCGTAAAACGGCTAATATTGAGGGGAAAATGGGGAGAGAAAACACGGTGAAAGAATTGATTGCTGCTGAAATAATAGAACGGAAAATCTATTTAATACGTGGCGAGAAGGTTATGCTGAGTATGCACCTTGCAGAGCTTTACGGCGTTGAAACAAGAGCTTTAAATCAGGCGGTAAAAAGAAACATCCATAGATTTCCTGAAGATTTTATGTTTCAGATCAACGAGTCTGAAACTGAACAACTGGTATCACAAAATGTGATACCACATAAGAAGTTTTTTGGCGGCTCTTTACCCTATGCGTTCACCGAGCAAGGGGTTGCAATGCTTTCCAGCATACTCAATAGCGAACAGGCTATAAAAATCAATATCGCTATAATGCGGGCCTTCGTCAAATTACGTGAATTACTCTCTACAAATAAAGAACTTGCTCATAAACTGGAGCAGCTTGAACGAAAAATAGAAAAACATGACGAAGAAATAAAAGGTATTTTCAGTGCAATCCGCCAATTGATGGCGCCTCCGGAGACAAAGAGCACTAAAATCGGGTTTAAAAGAGAAAGTTGAAATTTGTACTTTTAATGGGCGTTGACCCTATTATTTTTTTAAGGCCTTTTTCCCTTAATGCAAGGGCCACTGCCCTGTAAAGCGCGCCTGTGTCAAGATAGCTGAAGCCGAGCTGCCTGGCAAGTTCTTTTGCAATGGTGCTCTTTCCTGCGCCTGAAGGCCCGTCTATGGCAATTACCTTACCCATGGTTGGTTTATGATTTTACCCTAATTTTAAGACTAATCTCAATGATTAAGGCAGATTATAATCTTGAAAAATTGCATAAACCCTGATACCTTAGTGCATGGCTTATATTATAGGAACAGCTTCGCCACTTTGATATAAGATGGAACAAGTTTCTTTAACGAGTTTGCTTAAGTATTGTCTCGGCTACGTGAGACTTACAAGCCGTCGTTCATATCTCATGCAAGATAAATTTGCCGTGTCTCTCGATAATGACTTATTTGTTCTATCAGATTTTTTATCAAGGGATTCTAATGATACTCAATCCAACAAATTTATCATAAATCTTCAGCATTTTTATTCATTGACACCTAAAGATATTACAAAGGAAAATGAGAGGCAATACAACAGAGAAAAACAGATTGCCGAAAAATTAGAAGAAATATACAACAAATACAAAAATGATGAATTCACAAAGCAGATTAATCTGAATTTCGGATTCTATGAGATAGAGCTTCCTGAAATAGAGGCAGAAACTACAGATGAGGAAGCAGATAACCCGCTTAAAGATGCTAATTTGTTTGGGCAACAACAGATACAGCAGAAAGCATATAGGATAGAACGGCGACCACTATTTTCACTGCCTGTGATTATAGATAGAGAGCATGGCAAATATTATCTCCGTCCAGCAGATTCAGAGGTTCAATACAATGTCAGTATTCTTGAGCCTGTGCTGGGTGAGGAACGACTACTGCAAGTGGTAGAGACATTTGGACAATATGAAATTCAAGACAAATTCACTTTACCTATAAGTAATATTGATATTTTTAATGAACTGTGGGGCAGGGTTTGTGAGCAGTTGCGGTTAACGGATGCTATTTTCGGCGAATCATCGTTTAAGTGGGATGAGTTTCGTATTTCTTTATCACCAAAAGTGAATTACTTTCTTGTTGAAGACCTTTTAAAGTTATCACGCCTTGATGAAGATAAATTAAAAATGTCTGCTATTACTGGTTGGGTAGATGAGGCTGGACTATCTAATGAAAGTAACATTCCAGAGGAAGAGGAGCTTTATTTTCCATTACCGTACGATAAGTATCAGTTGAAAGTTTTAAAACTCATTAATAATAAAGCTTCTGTTGTTCAAGGCCCTCCGGGAACTGGGAAATCTCAGACAATTGCTAACATATTATGCCATTTAGCGGCGAATGGCAAAAGAGTGCTTTTTGTAAGTCAGAAAGCTCAAGCACTGAAAGTTGTCAAAGATAAGTTGAATGAATTAAAAGTAAATGGGGAAAAACTTCAGTGTCTATATGGTTATATTCCAAACCTCGCCTCTCCGCAGATAGGAGAAAACGATGAATTGGATGGTATTGCGCCTCAATTGGCAGGGTTAGGGCCATATCTCGCAAAAATGGAATATAGTCACCACATCGCAAGTGATGTGAATGAAGAAATTCTGGCGATAGTCGGAGCTAAAAAGGGGATATGCAATTTTTTTAATAAATCCATTGATGAACAAAGACTTTTTTACAGGCACTTCAACGAATTAGAAACATTACAGGGTTATGCAGTTTCAATTTCGAACTTTCCAAAATTCAAGACAAATTTTACATCTGATGCAAAGAAAACAATAGACATCCTGCTTTCAAAAAACAAGAGAATACAGGAGTCAATAAGCCATTACGAAAGCCGTGGAATTCCAAATAATCTCAAAGAAAAATTTAGCCTGATTGCCCTCCAAAACAACAAATTCTCTGAACTGGTAGAGAAAATTAAAGACGATTGTAAGCTGTCGGGCTATGATGGACACAGTCAGTTTTTGCGTAAGCTAAACAATTTCAACCGTCGGTTAAGATTAGGTAAAGTTTTCAATGCCCTGCCTCGTGAATTCAAAGATTATATAACCACTAAACTTTCTGCGGATATCTCTCGCGCTAAGGCTGTTGCAGTTTTGGATGAGCTATTAAGCTTTTGCAAATACTATGAATCAAAAGGTTCGCTTGAGCAGGTTCAGGCTAATCTGAATAAAAGTTTAAATGATTGCGGCTTATCTTTGAAAGAGTTTTTGAATATTAATTTGCTGATTGTCCATGCAAAGTTCGATGAAATTAAACAGAGAATTATTAGAAAGATTGAGTTAGATGAAATTTTAAATCGGTTCAAATGCGAAGACCATAATATAAGCCACCAATTATTCAATACCGAAAAGTCTCGACGTGAGCGCGTTATCATTTATATTCAGAACCTTATAAACAAAAAAATTAAGGAGCAGTGGGGCAATAGGAAAGTTAGATCTATTATCAATACACTTTCAAAAGCTTTTGGAAAATCTAAAAAAGCGTATAAGACATTCGATACTCTTAAAAGAGAGCCTGATAACTTCAAAACAATACTTTCATTGGTGCCTGTCTGGATTATGGAACTTGAAGATGCAAGCCGATTAATTCCGCTTGAACCAGCGATGTTCGACTATGTTATTTTTGATGAATCATCTCAGTGCAACCTTGCTTATGCAATGCCATCAATGTTTCGTGCAAAGTCGGCTATTTTCTTTGGTGATAGCGAACAAATGCGTGATGATACTGTAAGATTTAAGTCCAACAGAGCGTTTGACGAATTGGCAAAACGCTATGGCACTCCTCATGAGTTAAATATAAAACCTCGACAGGAGGCAGTTCAGTCAGTCCTTGATATGGCTTTTTTGCGCGGATTTCTTTCAACGGTTCTGCAATATCATTACAGGTCACCTAAGGAGTTAATAGGCTTCAGCAATAAATACTTTTATATTCCGAAAGGTAAAGGGTTAATTTCTTTGAACACAAATTATTTGACTTATGGAGACACAAACAGAATTATGCTTATTCACCCAGTAAGCGTGGATTGGAATAAGGAAATTTCGGATAAAATAAATATTACTGAGGCGGAAAAGATTTTAGAGATTGTCCATAATCTTAAAACAGACAGTCGCTATAATGGCAAATCAATCGGCATTTTGACTTTCTTTAATTTGCAGGCTGCTTATATAAGGAAGATTTTGGAAGAAGCGGGATATACAGAAGAAAATGATATAAAGGTCTCAATTATTGATGGCATTCAGGGAGACGAAAAAGATATCGTCATTTACTCTTTTGTACTCACATCGTCAGATCAGAAAAAACGTTATGTTTCACTTGCGGGCGAGGGGGGTGAAATTAATAAAGAGATAGCCGCGGGCCGCGTGAATGTTGCATTCTCTAGAGCAAGAATGCAAGTGCATTGTGTTTTAAGTATGCCTATCGAAAAATTTCCAGAAGGTATTTGGATAGATAAATTCCTAAAATATGTAGACAAACATGGGATGGTAAATTTCCCTGTTAGCCCTCAGCCATTTGATTCTTTTTTTGAGGAAGAATTTTATTATTTGGCCTGTTTCCATTTGCAAGATACCCCGTACACAATCCAGAATCAGATCAAAAGTTGTGGGTTCAAAATTGATTTTGCCATAAGTAATCCTAAAAATGGGAGAAAGGTGGCTATCGAATGTGACGGCCCAACTCACTTTAAAGATGAGATTGATGAAGAATATGGCATATACGTTGATAGCGATGTAGAACGTCAATGCATATTGGAAGATGCAGGATATAGGGGATGTTTTTATAGGATTAAATATTCAGATTGGATAAAAAAAGATTTTGATAGGGCAAAGGTAATGCGTGAGATTCTTAGCAAGCTTGCATAATCTAAGCTTATGCGTTTTAAAGACGCGAAAAGAACATGCACATTATCGGCAGATAGAGGATATGAGATTGAGGTTGTGGAGGGAAAACGCTGATGTCAGAAACATTTTTTAAAGAAAAGCGTCCATGGTCGAAATACAAAGACTTTATACTAGATTATTATCTTGCTCCGTATATAGCAAAAGTTAAGAATCTGAGGCGGCCTATTCTCATAATTGATTGCTGTGCTGGCCCAGGAAAATTTGAAGATGGAACTGAGGGGTCCCCTATTATTATCGCCAAGCATATTGTTGAGTGCCGCACTAATGGTATTGATATAAAGGGATTGTTTTTGGAAAAACAGAAAAAATATTTTAAGAAATTGGAAAATCTAATGATGCCCCATGGTAATTATATTAAGGTTCTGCAAACTGACTTCACGGGTTACATCTCCAAGATAGCAGAGATGACACAAAGCCATACTGTTTTTTTATATGTGGATCCTTATGGAATCACCGAATTAATTTTTGATGAATTAGCCAAGATTTATGAACAAATCAATAAATCTGGAACCAGCGTAGAGGTTTTAATGAATTTTAATAGCCCTGGTTTTGTTAGATGCGGTCTTGTAGCTCTGGAAATGGAATCTACACCAACAGATTCAGAGAATACAGACAAATTCGATGATGAGTCTTTCACTGATATTCAAGGATTAACTCTTCAGCAAATGGATGAAATTGCAGGAGGCAACTATTGGAGAGATATAGTTGCAGATTCAAACTTGTCTTTTTCAGAAAAGGAACAGAAAATCGGTAAACTATATGCAAATCAGATGAATAGGTATTATCCAATAACCATTGATTACCCTATTAAAGCCAAGTACCACCATCAAATACCGAAATACAGGCTAATTTATGGGACAAGACATCCCGATGGCATTTTCTTGATGAATGACATAATGTATGACGCAAGGGAAAGGTTTCTAAAAAGCGAGTTTGCAGATGGTAAACTGTTTGATACTCGGCCCGTTGTAGAACAAAAAGATATGATGGCCTTTACAAAGAAAATATATGAAATAGTCTCGGAAAAGAAGACTATTTCGAGAAGACTTGTTAAGCTAAATGCAATGCAGGATTTTCTCTTTCGGTATAAGACAGGGGATTATTCAACAGCGATAGCCAGCTTATTAAAGGGCTGGGAAGGACTCAGACTATACAGCAAATCTGGGAAGACCAGAATAAACGATGATGAACTATTGTCGACAAAGCCGTTCAAATAATGCAGGAAAGTGTTTATTACTTAGCAGACTTCAAAAAAGCGTGAATGATATTTTCGATAAATACAGAAAGGCTTATTAATGCCTAAGAACAATTTTAAAATACAATCCATTGAAAGAAAATCATTACTCTATAAAAGCGAAGTGGAATACGCAGACTTTTGTTTAAACCATGTTGAGGGTTGTTCTCACGGGTGTAAATATCCATGCTATGCCTATATGATGAAAAGAAGGTGCGGCATTGTTAAAACATACGAAGAGTGGTGCAAGCCTAAAATAGTTTGTAATGCCTTAGATCTTTTGGACAAAGAAATACCGAAATACAAAAAGAAAATTAAATATGTTCATCTGTGTTTTTCTACAGACCCATTCATGTATGAGCAGGAACAAGTGTGTGATTTAAGCTTGAAAATCATCGATAAGCTCAACACAAATAATATCCGTTGCACTGTCTTAACGAAAGGTATTTTCCCAAGCGAACTCGGCAATAGAAATGGTTATAGCAATAAGAACGAATACGGCATTACATTGGTTTCTTTAAATGAAAAATTCAGAAAAGAGTTCGAGCCTAATTCAGCTAAGTTCAAGGACAGAGTTGACTCTCTCAAATATCTGCACAGAAAAGGGTTTAAAACATGGATTAGCATGGAGCCATATCCTACGCCGAATTTAATAAAACAGGATTTGATGGAAATATTAGAAGTTATATCTTTTGTTGATAAGATTGTTTTTGGCAGATTGAATTATAACGTTAAATCATCTGCCTTTAAATATTCTAAGGAATTCTATAATAGCCTTGCATTGTCGGTTATTAAATTTTGCAAGAAGAACAAAATTGATTACCATATCAAGCAAGGGACACAGGTATAAAAACGGGCGGCCTCCATCCATCAGCGCAGAGAGCAGGAGATTGCGATTGTAAAAGAGAAATAAAGGGGACAGGCTACTTTAATGAATAAATAGGGACAGCGACCGGTTTTCGATAACGGAATAGCGTAGAAGCGAGCAAGTGGGAAAGCATGCAAGTCGGCAAGTTATGAAGCGGGGAAGAGAGGGTAAAGAACTAACCAATGCACAATAAAAATGATCTCATCCCTCCTCACGGGGGTTACCGCAAGTTGCGCTCTTACCAGACTGCCGAACTCATCTATGATGCTACGGTCATTTTCTGTGACCGCTTTATTGACAGGCGGTCGCGCACGCATGACCAGATGGTGCAGGCAGCGCGGAGCGGCGTCCAAAATATTGCCGAGGGAAGCATGGCCTCTGCAACTTCTAAAAAAACAGAACTAAAGCTTACCGGCGTTGCCCGTGCGAGCCTTGAAGAATTGCTGCTCGACTTTGAGGCCTTTCTCCGTCAGAAGGGCTTGCGCCTCTGGGCTAAGGATTCTTCGGAAGCTCTTGCAGTCAGAAAAAAATATTCGTCTGACGAGTCGGACAAGTCGGACAGGTCTGACCCTTACAGCATTAAGACAGCCTCACCGGAGGTTGCAGCGAACACTTTGATTTGTCTGGTCAATCAAGCAAGTTATCTCCTTGGGCGGCAGCTTCAAAAGCTCGAACAACAATTCCTCACTGAGGGCGGCTTCACAGAAAGGCTCTATCAGGCGCGGACACAGGCAAGAAAAGCGAAATGAGCAAAATAACCTAAAGCCACATAGAGAATTAATATCCCGCGTTGCTGTATGGAAAAAATAAATAGGCGCAGCGACCGGTTTCCGATAGCTCAAGCAAGTGCAGCTCGCCTCGGTCCGCACTCAGGCGGATTCGCCGAGGAGAACGAGTCTGCGCTGCGCTTCGACAAGCGCGAAGTTGTGAAGATTCAAATACAGAGAAAGGATAATTTGGTAGAATACAGGAAAGGAGGGCATTATGGGCACGATTAGTAAAGAGCTTTCAGAGAAGATTAAATCTTTGCCGGACAAAGAAAAGATTGAACTTGTAGATTCTATCCTGATGCAGCTCGATAAGCCCGACCCTGAAATTGACCGCATATGGGCTGAAGAAGCAAAAAAGAGATGGAAGGCGTATAAGGCAGGTAAAGTAGAAACTGTTTCTTACGAACAGGTAATGAAAAAACATAGCGCCAGATGAAAGTTCGTTTCTTAAAGCCTGCACAATCTGAGGTTGATGATGCTGTTACATGGTATGATTCCCAGTCACGCAGCCTCGGCACACAATTTCTGGATGATATTGACCGTGCGGTCAGAAGAATTGTGGCATATCCACTTGCAAGTACAATAATAGAAGAAGGTATTCGTCGCTGTCTTTTATCAAGATTCCCTTATGGAATAATCTACGGCATTGATTCTGAAACTGTCGTTGTAGTTGCAGTTGCGCATCTGCACAGAGAGCCGCGATATTGGATTGGCAGAGTGCTTGGAAAAGAATAAACAGGACAGCGACCTGTTTTCGATAGCTCAATAGAACAATAGTGCGGAAGTGATTGCGATTGTGGAGGGGAAGGAGTAAACAGAGGCTATTGCAATGAAAACTAATAAATGTCAAAATAAAAGCAAGGAAGAAAAAAATGACAAAGGCAAAGATAAAAAAATCTCAGAAAAGCACAATCGAGCAGTGGGCGATGCTTTCGCCGGAGGAAAAAAGAAAACAGTATCTGGAAAGCATTCCGGCACACGTAAGCGCGTCTATGGCGTTCGAGGGCGAGCACGTAAGCCTGAAGATGCTGAAAGAATATCTGAAGAGCCTGCGGACTACTCCCTAGCCGGACGTTACACACGTTACATAGAATCAAGCCTCGGCATCAAATCATATTCTGAACTTGCACCTCACCTTGCCAAAGGAGTAGAGCAAGTAATGGCATCTCTCCTCGATAAATCACCGGATGAACTGAGGGTAACGCCTGAATTCATCCGTAACCTCCATAAGGATGCATTTGAAGAACTCTTCCCCTCATGGGCAGGACGTTATAGGGATAGGGATGTGACAGTCGGTACGTATAATCCCCCATCATATTTTGAAGTGCCTGTTTTAATACGGCAGTACTGCGACGATGTTGAATTCCGGCTGTCTTCTGTCGGAATAAAGCCGCAAGTTAATGATACGCTTCTTGAAAACCTTGCATTTGCAGAAGGCCGTCTGTTGAGCATACATCCGTTTCGTGACTTTAATGGCCGTGTCACAAGAATGCTGCTATTTGCGCTCCTTTACCGTTTTGGTCTGCCGCCTGTGCAGCTTGTCCCGGACGAAAAGGACAAGGCTGAAACAAAAATATATTTTAACGCGCTTTCCGAGGCGGATCAGATGAACTGGCAACCGCTTATTAGTATCTGGCGCAAAAGGTTCGGTATGGAAGGATAGGTCAAGCGTGCTGTTTGTATTATTTCGTAAGCCCTTTCAGCATCTTATAAAATCCCGGAAACGATATATTCACTGCTGAAATACCGTTTATCTTTGTGGTTCCGGATGCAACCAGGGCTGCGATAGAAAATGCCATTGCAATCCTGTGGTCGCCACAACTTTCTATTACTGCTCCTTTAAGCCTGGCATTGCCCTTGATGCTCAATCCGTCCTTGAATTCTTCAACCTCCACCCCCATCTTTTTCAGTCCCTCAGCCATTGCCTTAATCCTGTCAGACTCTTTAACCCTAAGTTCTTCAGCGCCTCTTATAGTTGTTATGCCGTCAGCCTTTGCTGCTGCAATGCATAAAATCGGGAACTCGTCTATCAAAGCTGGTATTTGTTCCTTTGTTATATTTATGGCCTTTAACCCTGCCGCGCTTTTACAATGAATATCTGCAACAGGTTCTCCTGAGACATCTCTCACATTTATCAATTCTATATCAGCGCCCATCTTTTCCAATACATCAAGAAGCCCTGTCCTTGTTGGGTTTATTCCAACATTTTTTATTAGTATTTCCGAGTCAGGAACTAATAACACGGCAACAATAAAAAATGCCGCTGATGAAAAATCAGCAGGCACTGTTATATCTAAAGAATTTAATTCTTTGCCACCTGAACCAACGAGCCCTTTAACCCTTACTTTCAGGCCATCCGTATCGATATCCGCACCCATTGATTTAAGCATACGCTCTGTATGGTCGCGGGATTTTTGCGGCTCTGTTATAGTGGTTGTCCCATCAGCATAAAGCCCTGCAAGCATAAGACATGATTTCACCTGCGCTGATGCAACAGGCATTGTGTAATCTATTGCCTTAAGTTTCCTGCCTTTAATGGCAATCGGAAGATATTTGTCGCTACCTCTGGCTGAAATTTCTGCGCCCATTTCTTTAAGAGGATTTATGACCCTTGCCATAGGCCTTTGTTTTAAAGAATTGTCTCCGGTCAGAACTGACAAGAACGGATTCCCTGCAAGTATGCCGCTCAGAAGTCTTACTGTTGTTCCCGAATTCCCGCAGTCTATGACATCAAACGGCTCTTTTAATCCTTGTATGCCTCTGCCAGAAATTATAACGCTATTTCCAGCCCCTTGACCCCTGCCCTCTTCTATTTCCACCCCAAGTTTTCTGAATGCATTCATTGTGCTCAGAGGATCTTCTGCCATAAGAAAATTCTTCACAATACTTTTGCCCTTTGCAATAGCAGCTAACATTATTGCCCTGTGGGAGATGGATTTGTCAGAAGGAGGAATTATTTCACCCTTCAATTTCTTTGCCTTTTTAAGCTCGATCCTATCCGACATCTTCCCTCAATGCCTTTGCCTTTTTGAATTCTTTTTCCAATGCAGTGGAATTGGATTTTTGTATATGCCTGCCGAGACTGTCAAGATTCTTATTAAAGACTTTTATGAATTTAAGTATATTGTTCCTGTTCATCAGGCTTATGTCACGCCAGATTTCCGGAGAACTTGAGGCTATTCTCGTTGAGTCTTTAAAACCCTGCCCTGCAAATTTTATGTAGGAACTGTCTATGTCGGAAACTGCATTAACAAGGGCATATGCGATAATATGGGGGAGATGGCTTACTGCTGCATATACCCTGTCATGTTCATCGGCATTTAAATTAACTGTTCTCGCACCCAAGCTTTTCCATAGAGCAGTTATTTTTTGCAGAGATTTCGTGTCAGTCTTTTTTGTGGGTGTAACTATGCATTGTGCCCCTGAAAAAAGTTCTGCGGTTGCCGCACCTATCCCGTTTTTATTGCTTCCTGCTATCGGATGACTACCCACAAAATTCACTCCGCGGGGCATTAATGATTCCATATCCCTGACGAGTCTGCCTTTCACGCTTCCCACATCAGTAACAAGCGCGCCTTTTTTCAGAGAGCCTTTTATCTTTCCGGCTGTCACAAGAAATTTTCCTACAGGAATGGAAAAGACAATCAGGTCTGAATCAGAACATGCCTTTTTTGCATCAAGATTATAGGAGTCTATTATCTTAAGCCTTTTTGCTTTTTTGAGATTGTTTTCTTTTCTCCCGTAGCCGACTATCTCCCTGCATAGTTTTTTCTTCCTGAGCGCAAGCGCAAAGGAAGCGCCGAGCAGTCCCACACCAAGGATTGTGACTTTATTAAAATATATTTGTTTCATTAACTCTTAACTTTTCACTTTGAACTTTTAACTTGCTTTATATCTCTCTTCCAACAGCCTTTGCTATAGGCTTTAGTTCAGCCATAAGTTTCTTGAAGGCATCAGGTTTTAAGGACTGCTCTCCATCTGACATCGCGTTTTCAGGATCTGTATGGACTTCAATGAGAAGGCCGTCAGCCCCTGCCGCAATGGCAGCCTTTGCCATAGGCGCAACAAGGTCCCATTTGCCGACACCGTGGCTTGGGTCTACAACAACCGGCAGATGTGTCCTCTGCTGGAGAACAGGCACAGAACTCAGGTCAAGTGTATTCCTGGTTGCAGTCTCAAAGGTTCTTATGCCCCTTTCACAAAGGATGACCTGCTGGTTGCCTTTTGACATTATATACTCTGCTGCCATAAGCCATTCCTGAATTGTGGCTGAAAGGCCTCTCTTAAGCAGCACTGGTTTATGGCACATCCCTACCTCAAGCAACAGCCTGAAGTTCTGCATATTTCTTGCCCCTATCTGAATAATGTCTGTATATTTCAGGATAGTATCTAAATCCCTCGGGTCCATAATCTCTGTAACAACAGGCAATCCAGTCTTTTTGCTTGCCTCTGCAAGGTACTGAAGCCCTTCTTCGCCAAGGCCCTGGAATGCGTATGGCGATGTCCTGGGCTTGTAAGCTCCGCCTCTTATAAATGATGCCCCTGCTGCCTTGACCTTTTCAGCCACGTTCATCATCATAGCCCTGTTTTCAACAGCGCACGGCCCTGCAACAACAGGTATTTTTTTGCCTCCTATTATTCTTCCCTTAACTTTTATTATTGTGTCCTGTGACTTAAAGTCCCTGCTTGCAAGTTTATATGGCTTGAGGATTCTCATTACCTCCTCAACACCCTTCATCACCCGTACTGTATTCTCCTCGTCCTCTGTTATCTTTGACGTATCGCCTATTACGCCTATAACAATCCTTTCAGTCCCTCTTGATATTGTTCCCTTTAACCCACGGCTTTCGAGCTTTTTCAGTATGCGGTTGATATCATTTTCCGTGGCCTTGCGGTTTAAAACTATTATGTCCATAATACCTCCAATAGTAGCTTACGGCTGACAGCTATCAGCTAACAGCTTTCTTTAGTGCTTTTATAAACTTCTTATTCTCCTCCGGCAGCCCTATAGTCACTCTTATTTCTTTTGGCCCCATAGTCCTGACTATCACACCCTGTTTTAAAAGCGCCTCATATACTGCACTTGAATCCCTATCCATGATGATATATATAAAATTAGCCTCTGTAGGCACATATTTTATTCCAAGCAACAACAGTTCTTTATAGAGATATTTTTTGCCGCTGCTGTTTATCTTTAGCGACTGCCTGATATGCGCCTTGTCTTTCAAAGCCTCAGTCGCGGCTTTTTGTGCAAGCGAGTTTGTATTAAACGGCGCGCGTATTTTGTTCATCTCGGTAACTATGTCCTTTTGTGCAATACCATATCCGATTCTCAGGCCTGCAAGGCCATACAGCTTTGAGAAGGTTCTCAGGATTAACATATCCTTCTTGTTTCTGAAGTGTTTCAGGCTGTCGGCATATTCCTTGTCTGTGACATATTCATAATATGCCTCATCAACAACCACGAGTATGCCATCCCGTATCTTACCCATAAGGCTGTCCAGTTCAAGCCTGGTATTCATGGTGCCTGTAGGATTATTCGGGTTAGCTATAAACAGCATCTTTGTCTTTGGCGTCACTGCTTGCAGCATTGCATCAAGGTCATGTTTATAATCTTTTAGAGGCACCTGAATCGCATTGCCTCCGGCTGCCTGCACAGACATTGAATAAACAACAAAAGACGGATGCGCCATGACAGCATCATCGCCGGGGCTTAAAAATGTTCTTACTGCTATGTCCAGTAGTTCATTTGAACCATTGCCGAGTATAATCTCTTCGGGACTTACAGAAAGTTTTTCTGCCAATACTGCCTTAAGATAATATCCATTTCCGTCAGGATAACGGTTTAAACCGTTCAAGCTGTTTGAACTGTTTTTTATTGCCTTAATTGCAAGAGGAGAAGGCCCGGCCGGATTTTCATTCGATGCAAGCTTTACCGAACCCTTTATCCCAAGTTCCCTTTCGAGTTCCTCTATCGGTTTACCCGGGATATACGGCTTGATTGCCCTTATGTGCTCCGGGGCTTTTACCACTACTGGCCACCATGAGGATAAGAACCGAGGATCTTAAGATACAGACAGTCATCTTTTATGCCCTCAATAGCCTTTCTGACTTTTTTATCCTCTATATGCCCTTCCATATCAACAAAGAAGATATATTCCCACGCCTTTCTTCTTGAAGGCCGTGATTCAATCTTGGTGAGATTTATCTTTGCCTTTTTAATAGGGACCAGGATATCGTAAAGCGCGCCGGGCCGGTCTTTAATGGAGAACATTATTGATGTCTTGTCACTGCCTGTCTTTGGAGCTATGGTTTTTGATATTATAAGAAATCTCGTATAGTTGTGTTTATTGTCCTCTATACTCTTTTCCACAAAGTTCAGGTTATAAATCTTTGCGGCAAGCTCGCTTGCAATTGCAGCTGATGAAGGCTCTTTCGAAGCCAGTTCTGCGGCCTTGGCAGTGCTTGTCGACTCAGATATCTGAATATTGGGAAGATTTCTCTCGAGCCAGCCCCTGCACTGGGCTGTCGGCTGGGGGTGTGAATATATTTTTTTAATATCTTTTATATTGCCGGATAAAGAGAGAAGATTATGAGATATCTCAAGCATAACCTCAGCTGTTATATTTAAATCATAATCAATAAACATGTCGAGGGTATAACTTATAACCCCCTCTGTCGAGTTCTCTATGGGCACGACCCCATATTCAGCCTTGCCTGATTCAACAGCCTCAAACACTGTTTTTATGTTTTCCATGGGCATAAATGTTGCTGAAGAGCCGAAGTGTCTGAGCGCAGCAAGGTGTGTGAATGTTGCAACAGGGCCGAAATATGCGACTTTCAATGGTTCTTCAAGAGACAGCGATGCAGAAAGTATCTCTCTGTATAAAGCCATTAGTGCGTCGTTCGGGAACGGCCCTTTGTTCAGGGACGTCAGTCTTTCGATTATCTGCCGTTCACGTTCAGGAGAGTAGAATTTTGCCTTGGTATCCCGTTTTATATTTGCAATATCAAGGACAATCCGCGACCTTTTATTGAGGAGCTTGAGAATCTCTTCGTCAATGGCATCAATATCATTCCTTAGTTTTTTGATATCACTCATAAATCTCCTCTCTTCTGCGAGCCATCGGCTGCTGAAAAATCGCTCTGAATAAGAGTAATTCTAATAGTTTCCCCCTTGTTTTTGCAAGGTTTTGTTGAAACTTTAAATCCCGATTTAGAGAATTGTCATTGCGAGCAGGTCCCTCGCTTGTCATTGCGAGCCGAAGGCGAAGCAATCTCAATTTTTATCGCTCGGGATAAACTCTGCAATCTTGGTTTTATATAGCTCACTTATTAGAGATTGCTTCGTCGTCCCGAAGGCTTTCGGGACTCCTCGCAATGACATGCGATTGGTTTTTCAACAGGCTGTGGTGTTTGACCCCGCAAATTGACTCAGGAAAAAGAAATGGCTATGAGATAAAAATCAGGGAAGTGTTCTTCTTGGGCTGTGAAATGTTTAATTGCAGAGCGCGACACCGATAGTCAGCCTTAGTTTTTCCAGTTTTCTACTCTTAACCCTTCTATTCGTTCGAAATGCTCGGTATTATTTGTAACCATAACAAGATTGTTCGATAAGGCAATGCCTGCAATCAATATATCTATGTCGTCTATAAGCCTGCCTGATTTCTTGAGAGCAGCATATATTTTACAGGAAGCTGAAATGCTGGCTTTGTCGAGATTTATTATTTCTATAAGTTCGCAAAATTTTTCAAATTCAGCGATTCGCTTTTTGGCATCAATGCTTTGCAGTCCGCTGACAATTTCATAGCATGAAATAATGGAAATGGAAAGCAGGTCTATATTGCCGGAGACTTTATCCCTAAGACTGTCAATTCCTTTGAGGTAATAAGAGACGATATTGGTATCTAATAGATATTTCCTCACAGAATCCTTTCTCTATAAGTTCTCTTGCGCCTTGCTTGTATCTCATCAAGCACTGCACTCTCTTCAGCAGACATGCCCTTCCATATACCGAAAAATTTTACAGCTTCACTGCGCTTATCTTTAACAGCCTTCTTCTTGTTCTTAATACCCGCTCTAAAGAGGTGAACGACATTGTAAAGCTCGGCAATTTTTTCCTCCGGTATCTTTTCAACTTCCTTAATTATTTTTTCCTTAACACTTGCCATATTTGTCCACCTCCCTTTTGATTGATTATAGCATAGGCGGCATTCTCAATCTAATGCAAAACTATCCGCGCTCTCTTGCCTGAAATGTTTATTTGCGAGACGCGACACCGATAGTCATTTACGATAAATGCATATCCGCAAGCCCCGATTCTCCTATTCTACTGCCGCTGCATTTGGTAGGATTATAGAAAGGATATGGATTATTGTCAACGATTTTTCGGGTGAATCACTCGCAAGATAGGGAATATTTAAAGTTGAATTTCTGTTATTTATTGTCATTCCCGCTCGTCGGGAATCCTTCCGAAAGATTCTGGACAAGCCAGAATGACAGAAAAATGGGAATCATGAAGGAGGTTATTGTTTTTTAAACTTTCTCCCTTTCCAGAGCAAATATATCGCAGGATAGATCGTAAGCTCAAGGATTTCAGAAGTAATAACGCCGCCTATCATCGGAGCTGCAATCCTCTTCATGACATCCGCGCCTGTGCCGTGGCTGAACATGATGGGAATAAGCCCGGCAAGTATAACACCGACTGTCATGAGCTTCGGCCTTATTCTTTTAACTGCGCCGTGCATTATCGCATCTTTCAGGTCTTCAATATTATTCATGCGGCCTTCTTTTTTCCACTGCGCATATGCAAGGTCAAGATACAGCAGCATGATAACGCCTGTTTCTGCATCCAGTCCTGCAAGCGCAATAATGCCGACCCATACCGCAATGCTCATATTGTAATTAAGAATATACAGGAGCCAGAAAGAGCCGACCAAAGAGAACGGCACAGCAAGAAGTATTATTATCGTCTTTGTAGTGGACTTTGTGTTCATGTATATAAGGAGAAAGATAATAAGAAGAGTAAGAGGTATTACAAGCTTCAACCTCTCCTGCGTCTTTACAAGATATTCATATTCACCGCTCCATTCGAGCCTGTAGCCGGCAGGGAGCTTGACGTTTGATGCAACTTTCTTTTTTACCTCTTCAACATAACTGCCTACATCCCGGCCGGTGAAGAATACAGAGACATAAGCTGTAAGAAGCCCTTCTTCGCTTTTGATTGATGTAGGCCCTCTTACAATCTTTATGTCGGCAAGCTCTCCCATGGGTATCTGTGCAACAGAAGAAGATCCCATAGTTGCCGACTTTGAAATGTCTATCGGGATTAAAACCCTTTTAAGTTTTTCTATGTCATTCCTTAGTTCTCTTGCATACCTTATATTCACGGGATATCTTTCGCGTCCCTCAACTGTTATGGTCAGGTTCATCCCCCCGATTACACTCTGAACAACCTCCTGAACATCATCTATTGTAAGCCCGTATCTGGCAAGTTCAGCACGCTTCGGGATAATATCAAGAAAATATCCTGTTGTTACCCTGTCCGCAACAGCGCTTGTTGTCCCCTTTATCGGTTTTATCACGTTCTCAATATCAAATCCAATCTTCTCAATTATTTCAAGGTTGGGACCGAGTACTTTGACGCCCAATGGAGACCTTATCCCTGTTGCCAGCATATCAATACGCGCCTTGATAGGCATTGTTATTCCTCCCTGAAGGCCGGGAATCTCCAGCATCGCATCGTTGAGTTCATCTCGTATTGATTCAGGCGTCACTCCTTTTCGCCATTCTTTTTCAGGCTTAAGGTTAACCACTGTCTCGAACATCTCTAACGGCGCAGGGTCTGTTGCTGTCTCGGCACGGCCTGCCTTTCCGAATACCTGCAAAACCTCAGGGACTTTTTTAAGTAGCCTGTCCTGAATCTGAAGAAGCATTGAAACTTCTGTAATGGATGCGCCGGGCACTGTCACCGGCATATAAAAATATGTACCTTCATGGAGCGCAGGCATAAACTCCTTGCCAAGCTTTACGAGAGGATAGATTGTGATTGCCACAATAACAAGCGCAGCTATGATGACAGTACGGGGATATTTAAGCGAGAATCCAACCCTAGGTTTATAAAGTCTTGCGAGAAAGCGTATTATCGGGTTTTCACTTTCAGGCCGTATCTTCCCTCTTATAAGAAGTGTCATCAGTACAGGCGTAAGCGTTATTGCAAGGAATGACGCAAACAGCATTGCAAATGTCTTTGTAAATGCAAGGGGTTTAAAAAGCCTGCCTGCCTGCGCCTGAAGAGTAAATACAGGAAGGAACCCGACAGTGATTACGAGCAGCGAGAAAAATAAGGATGGCCCGACTTCCTTTGCCGCCTCGATAATTATGTCGGTTCTGTTTATCTGTGCTCTCTGCTCTATGCTCCCTGCTCTATGCTCTGCCTCTTCCAGTTTCTTATGGGCATTTTCCACCATGATGATAGACGCGTCTACCATCGCGCCTATAGCAATGGCAATACCGCTCAGGCTCATGATATTTGAGGTTACGCCAAGGTAATACATGCATATAAATGAGATTATTATTGCTATGGGAAGCGTAAGAATAACAACCAATGCGCTTGGCAGATGAAAGAGAAAGATAATGCATACAGCGCTCACGGCAACAGCAAGTTTTATTATCTCTTCCTTTAATGTATCTATCGCCCGGTGAATCAGGTCTGTTCGGTCATACGTGGTAATAATCTTTACGCCCTTTGGCAATGAGGGCTGGATATCCTTTGCTATCTTTGCCTTAACCCGCTCTATTACATTGAGGACATTTTCTCCGAAGCGTACAATCACAATTCCTCCCGCAACCTCACCTCTGCCATCGAGTTCAACAAGCCCCCTTCTTATATCAGGCCCGAGTTGAATATTCGCTATATCCCTGAGAAACACAGGCGTGCCGGAGCCATTTGTGCCTACTGATATATTCTTCAGGTCATCGAGGGTCTTTATGTATCCCCTTCCCCTGACCATATACTCAACACCTGAAAATTCGAGCACCCTCCCCTCAACATCTTTATTGCTTTTTCTGACTGCTTCTATCACATTCATTAGAGGCATGTTATATGCAGCCAGACGGTTAGGGTCTATTGTTATCTGATATTGCTTTACGAATCCCCCGACACTTGCTACCTGTGAAACTCCCGGAACGCTTTCGAGCGCAAGCTTTATATTCCAGTCCTGCATAGACCTCAACTGAGAAAGGTCATGGCCGCCGGTTTCATCAACAACCGCATAGCTGAAACCCCAGCCGACACTTGTTGCGTCAGGCCCCAGAACAGGATTTACATCCGCAGGGATCTTTCCCTTAACAGACTGAAGGTATTCAAGTATCCTGGACCTTGCCCAATAGATATTTGTCCCTTCCTCGAATATTACATAAATGAAAGAGCTTCCGAGATAGGAAAAACCGCGCACCGCCTGAACCTTTGGGGCAGCGAGAAGCGTTGATGTAATCGGGTATGTTATCTGATTTTCTACAAGGTCAGGGCTCCTGCCAGGCCATTCTGTATAAATTATTACCTGAGTATCGCTCAGGTCCGGGATTGCATCCAAGGGCGTGTTTTTCAGCGCCCAGTATCCCCATATCGAAAGGAACCCGACGAGCAGAAATATTATGAACTTGTTTCTCGCGCTGTATTCTATAATTCTGGCAATCATTGTTTATTGGGGGTTATTAGTTTATTTCTATTTATGTCATGCCGACTTGTCCGGCATCCTTCTTTTTCTCCTCGGTGAATCCGCTTCAGTGCAGAAAGAAAGATTCCCGACAAGCGGGAATGACAAAAGTGTTGTTTCTCCTGCGACTTCATTAACCCCTGCCTTAATGTTTATGTCCGCCGATTGGCGTTACACCTTTAAGCTGCGATTCTGAGTCTATCAGGAATGTGGCTGACGAAACAACTTTTTCTCCGGCCTTCAGCCCCATTGTCACCTCACTGAATCCTTCGGCCCTTAAACCAAGCATTACTTCCCTTGGTTCAAAATATCCTTCGCCTTTATCAACATAGACAATTTGCCTTGTTCCCGTGTCAATTACCGCATCATCCGGAATTGCAAGCCTCTTCCCCATATCTATCTTTATCTCAACATTCGTGAACATCTGCGGCTTGAGCTGTCCGCCTGGATTTGAAATAGTAAACCTGACCTTTGCTGTCCTTGTCTCGCCTGAAATAGTCGGATATATATAATCAACTGTTGATAAAAATTCCTTTCCCTGTAAATAACTCAGGCTTATCTTTGCTGTCTGGCCTGTTTTTATCAGAGAAAGCTCATACTCATATATGTCAGAAACCACCCAGACCGTGGATAAATCAGCAACGTCAAAGAGTTTTTCTCCCGGCATCACGCGCATTCCCTGTATTGCCATTTTCTGCACGACATATCCGCTTACAGGGCTGTATATTGTCAATGTCCTTATCGGTTTCCCTGTCTCTTCTATCTTCTTAATCTGGGCATCGGATATATCCCAGAGCCTCAGCCTCTGTTTTGCGGCCTCGACCATTGCATCGGCATCCTTTGAAATCATCGGGCTGTATTTATTCCCTCTGCTCTCTGTGCTCTGCCTTGCCCACTTTAGCACATTCAAGAATTCCTGCTGTGTTGCAACAAGCTCAGGGCTGTATATCTCTGCCAATGCCTCTCCTTTTTTTACATATCTTCCCGTGTAATCAACATAAAGCCTCTCTATCCATCCCTCAATCTTTGTATTAACAGTTCCAAGCCTTCTTTCATCGTATTCAATCCTTCCGACTGTCCTGATAATTTTCTGGAGAGGTTTTACAGATACCTCAGTAATTTTTACGCCTATTAATTGCTGCTTCTGCAGGGATATCTCAACTGTTGGAGTTTCCTGAGTTTCTGCCACCTGACCCTGAGACTCTTTGCTTTCAGGTGCATGCCCCTGATTTGTAGCAACGGTCTCCTGCTTTGCCGGTTCAGGAGATTTGGATTTGAACGGGATTCCTGCCCTCGAAAAATAAAATATAAGCCCGGCAATCAGTAGCAGTCCGATAATGATTACTAAATTTCTTTTCTTCATTTTTTATCTTCCCCCTGACCGCTGATAGCTGACAGCTGACCGCTGGCCCCTGTCAACGCCTCAAACCTTGCTATTGCCTTTTCTCTTTCAACAAACTGCCCCCAATACAAGGCGTCATAATCAATAAGGGACTTAAGCCTTGATATAACGGTTATCGCCTCAATCTTTCCCGTTGTATAACCTGACAGGGCTGCCTCGAAATCCTGATAAGTCTTCGGAATAAGGCTCTCTATATATAATTCCATCAACCTCTCTGATGTCCTGACCATCGAATAATTTTCCCTTATGCCTGAGGCAAGCATAAATTTTGTTGCATCAAGTTCATGCTGTACCTCTGACAACGCGGACTCTGCTTCAAGCACAGCCATCTTCTGCTTTGTCCTGTAAAATAGCGGGATGTTTATTGTTGTTGTAAGGCTCCACATGTCCTCAAACTCCCCCCTTCTTTTAAAGACACTGCCGGCAAGGGTGAAATCAGGATAGTATTCTTTTTCAGCCATCCTGACCTTTGCCTCTGCCCCTGCTATCATCTTCTCCTTTGATTTTACCTGCGGAGAATTTTCATAGGCCATCTTAATAATGTCGCCCATGCTCTTTTTATATGAAGTATAAACAGGCTCAACAGGCCTTCCCAAAGGCAAATTAACATCCCTTCCAACAGCTGTGTTGAGCATTGCCTCTATGGACTGCTGTTTCTGTCTCAGCATCTCTTCTTTTTCAAGGAGCATGTATTTCTCTGTCTGCGCCATCAGGACCTCCTGCTGCTGCCCCATTCCTGATGAATACCTTGCGATAGATGCGTCTTCTATCCTGGAAAAGAGTAAGCCCTTATCTTTTATGAGGTCCATATTCTTGTGGATGAGGAAGAGGTCATAGTAAAGTTCCTTGACCCTTACAATGATTGATATCCTTGCATAATCAGCTAATGCCTTAAGGCTTTCAGTATCTTTGGAGGCCATCTCTCCCTTCAATGAGCGCTTGCCCGGAAATGGAAACATCTGGGATGCGGAAAACATCCACTGCGCTCCCTGCATATCTCCGTAGGTATATCTATTCCAGCCCTCATTCTGATAACCAAACATGAACATCGGGTCCGGAAAGCTCTGTACCTGGGGTATTTTATATTTTGAGGTAGATACCTTTAATTCAGAGAGGATAAGGTCATGGTTATTTTTCAACGCCTCATCAATTAAATCCTGAAGCTTTAAATCCTCTGCAAAGACATCGGATAGAACGCAAGACACAGATAACAAAAAGCATACAAGAGCAATCAGAATACAGCCTGAAAAATCTGTATTCTCTGCTCTCTGCTCTCTGCCCTGTGCGCTGCTTTTAGTGTGCATCCACATTAAACTTCACCGTTGTTATCTTACCACCACGGCTTATCTTTATCGCAATGTTCCATGCCCCTGACATCGAGAAGTTCATCTTTGCCCTGTATTCATTGCCTTTAAGCTCTGCATCTGTCTTGTAGTTCATCGCAGGCATTCCTGGCATTGCAGGCATGACGTAATCAATCTTCACCTTTGCATCCGTGACATATTTTCCTGATGCATCCTTAATCTCTATCTCGATATTATTGTCACCGACAACAGGCGGGTTCTTGTCTATCTTTATCTCGACATCGTAATCCCCTGCTTTTTTCTTTACTTCATAATCCTTTGCATATGCAACCCCTGCGATTAAGAGCAGAATTAAACTTATTACAGCTATTTTTTTCATTTTTATCTCCTTTTTTTGTTGTCCTTCAAAACAACTATCTCACATTACAGCTTGATTATCAATATCACCCCCCTTATGTAAAAACCATGCTTGTACATTTCCGTTTCCATGACTATACGGTATCAGAAGATTGTGAAGATTTCTTGAAGGTTTTGAAAAAATTGAGGGGAAAGCAGGTTTAAGAGGGGAAGCGGCTGTTAACAGCCGCTTCCTTGTTATTCTGTTATTTTTCAGTAACTGATATCAACTCTATCTCAAAGATGAGAACTGCATTGGGGCCGATGGCGTTTCCTGCTCCGCGTTCGCCATAAGCAAGGTTTGCAGGGATAAATAGCTGCCATTTTGCCCCTTCTTTCATCAATTTGAGGGCTTCAGTCCACCCGGCAATCACGCTGCCGACCTGAAAATCTGCTGCTTCTCCGCGCTTATAAGAACTGTCAAACTCAGTCCCATCAACCAGGGTGCCGCGGTAGTTTACTGTTACAGTATCTGTTGCCTTTGGAGTCTTGCCATCGCCTTCTTTTATAACCTTATACTGCAAGCCGCTTGGCAGGGTTACTACCCCTTCTTTTTTCTTGTTCCCGGCAAGGAAAGCCTCGCCTTCTTTTTTATTTTTTTCTCCGAGCCCTTTTGAACGTTCAAGCTGCTTTGCAATCAGCTCCTGCTGAAAAGCCGTCATTGTATCACGGATTTCCTGCTCGGTCATTATGGGTTTACTGCCTGAAAAAGCATCCTTCAGCCCCTTTGCAAAGGCATCGGGGTTAATATCAACAGATTGCTTTTTAAGATTGTTGCCGATATCAAGCCCGATACTGTAACTCACCTTATCCTTTTGAGTTTTAAGCTCAACCTTTTCAGCGGCAATAGCAATGCCTGCAATAAGCGCCGCGCACAAAACTGTCATAAACCGTAATTTCATATCCTCTCCTTTCCTATGTTAATTTATTTTTGTGCCTGACTGAATCCCGAAGTATATTCTAACAAATGTGCCTTCATTTACCTTGCTCCTGACCTCAACCCTTCCTCCCATGATATCAACAAGCTCCTTTACTATCGCAAGGCCAAGCCCTAATCCTTCAGTTCCGGATTCTCCCCTGTAAAACCTGTTGAATATCAGCGGCAATTCCTTTTCGGGTATGCCCTTGCCGGTATCTTTTATCTCTATGAAAAAAGTCTTGCCAGCTTTGCCATGCTCGATTGAGACCCCGCCTTTTTCCGTAAATTTGAGCGAATTTGATAATATGTTTCGTATAACCCTTTCAAGTTTTTCAACATCTGTACTGATGGTTAAGTCGTTACTGTTTACTATTGTTATATCAAGCCCCTTTCCCCTGAATGCCGGAAGCATATCATTGCCGATTTCAGATAAAAATTCATTGAGATTGATATCTGCCTCTTGTCCCTTTGTAAAAAAACTTGCCTCTGCAGCTGTGATATCTTCAATGCCTTTTACAAGTTTTATCAGCCTGTCAATTTCACTTCTTATATTTTCAAGCCCTCTCCCCTTGTCCATTATTCCGTCACCTATTGCCTCTGCATGGGCTTTAAGTATTGTCAAAGGTGTTCTCAGCTCATGTGCGATATTGGAAAGGAGATGTTTCCTGAGTTCTTCTTCCCGCTGAAGGGATTCTGCCATCTTGTTGAAGGACTCCGAAAGTTTTCCTACCTCATCGCCTGATTGTATGGCTGTCCTTGCAGAAAAATCTCCCTGAGAGATTTTTTCTGCCGCATTTTTCAGGTTCATTATCGGCTTTGAAAGGTACTGGCTCAGGAGAAGAGCTATAAGCAATGAACCTCCGCCGGCAATCAGAAAAGAGACAAGGATAAAATTCTTTGTCCTTTTTTTAAATGTGGCCTCTTTCTCCTTTAGCTCCTGTTTCTGAAATGGCATTGAAAGAAGTGTTCCTATTCTCTTGCCTTTAATATAAAGCGGATAGTCCGTGAACTTCCCATCTGCTGCGTGCGCATGGATATGAAACTGCTCAGCCATTCTTCGTTTCATGGATTCTGAAAGTGAGCCCATCACCTCATGCGATGATATGGCCTCCTCCCCTGTATTATCAAGGACCTTCACATTAAGGCCCAGCATCATGGCCCAGTGAATGGATTCGGAAAGGGAATCTTTATCCCATTTACCGTCAGAATAACTTCCCTCAACAGACGCAAGTACCCAGTAGAACTGGTCATTCTTAACACTTTTCACATAGCTGTCGAAATCTTTCATTATCAGCCACTGGAAGATAAAATTTGACAGAAGGGCAGTGAGTATTACTGCTATGAAGGCAAGGAAGATTTTAGTTTTCATCTCAGATTATAAACCGCATTATCCTTCCCGAAGTTTATTATCAATGGCGTTTGCTGATGGCCGATTTTTTTTGATATCTCTGTCGTTGTCTGTTTTGTATATTCTCCAAGTTCTACAAGGCTTATCTTACTGTCCTTGTTCTTGTCTGCCTCTTTTTTGTTGTTTAATCCGTCAAGAAGCGTATATGTGAATAGCCCGTTGCCCTGGTATCCGTCCATTGCAGCCTCTTTTGAGTTTGCAGAGGCATATATGTGAAGCCCCATTTTCTTTGCAAGTACCGACATTCTGGCATCATAAAGACCGCTTACTATGTAGTCAACCCCTCCTGCGTGGCATGTGTCGAATATAAATAGCTGGCTTAGGGATTTTATCTTCTTTGATATCTCTACGATTTCATTTGAGCTTATGAGGTTATTGTCGTTTACCTTTCCGTCATATTCATATGTGAGCATGTAGTACTGGTTTTGAAGCAGTACGCCGTGTCCTGCAACAAAAAGTATAAAGCTGTCTGTTGGTTTGATAAGCTTTGAGAGTTCATTTATCTTGCCGGTTATATTTGCCTTTGTGGCTTTATCGTCAATAAGAAACTCGTAATGTATATTCTGGGGTTTATAAAGGGTTTCTGCCTGTTTAAGAATCTTATCTTCTATGTCTTTTGAGTCTTTTACCGCGTATTTGAGGTTTATTGTATTGTCTTTGTATTGGTCTATGCCTATTGAAAGGATATAAAGATGCGGTTCTTCGGGTTTTATTGTTGAGGTGAATTTAGCTGTCTGCATGTAGCCCTGGACTGTATTGTCTTTATTGAATGCTGTAACACTTATCTCGTTTTCTCCTGATATTGCATCTATCTCCTTGCAATCATTGAAGACTTCTCCTTTTGATTTGGTTGTTACAGGGCTTATCTCAGCCTTCGCCTTTATTTGGACGCTTCTCATGTCTTCATAGATTGCCTTGCTGTCGAGTTTTGCAAGCTGGGTTTTTTCTACAACTGATTTGGCCGCCTCTTTGTAGTATCCGTCTGATTCTATGAGTTTTCCGTTATGAAACAACCTTACCTCTCCAATCCCTCCTCCCGTGCTTTTTACGTTATAACAGACTTTTGCCCTTGGAGATGTTGGAGAGGCTGTGATAGGGCTTATTTCTACAACAGGCGGAGGGCTTTTTATAGCGTCTTTCATTGTGATTGTAATAAGTCCACTTATATCATCTCCCCTCAGTTTTGCCGCTACTATGTCAGGACGGTAGAAGACGTCGTAGAAACTCTCAACACTGTAGCTCTTGTCATCTACCTTTACGCTAAGGTGTTGAGCACCTTTCTCTGAAGAGTTATAATAACCCTCGGGAGTTATTGTAAGCCATTCGCCATCCTCAAAACCAATCATTGTTGCAATTTCCTCTCCTGAAGCCACATCCCAGACCCTTACCGACGCATCACCGCCTGAGATTATAAACTTTTCATCGGGAGAAAAAACAACAGAAACGTATTCGGTCGCAACAGTCCCAGAATGTACTTTAAAAGTTTTAATTTCCACGCCTGTTGATACATCCCATATCTTTATAAACTGGTCGTATCCTCCTGACACGGCAAATCTGCCATCCGGCGAAAAAGCAACTGAACTGACCCCGTCTACTTCTGCAATGCTGCTAACCAAAGAATGTTTGCCCAATGTCTTTAATTCATTCATACCTGGAATACTCCAGAGCCTAACACTGCCGTCGTTCCCCCCAGAAAGCGCATATTTTCCATCAGGCGAAAAGCTTACCGAATTAACCCGAGAATCTACAATCCAACTCACTTTCTCGCTCCCCTTAACTGTCTTTATTGGATTGCCACTCAAAACATCCCATAGAACCAAATCAGTAACCCCGCGACAATATCCTAATAAAGCATACTTGCCATCAGGAGAAAGAGCTGCGGATTGAACATATGCACGTTTATACTTACCCGCAAAAGTAACAATTTCTTTTCCGCTTGATTCATCCCAGAGAGTAACGTTCGCGCTCTCTCCCCAAGAGCCTGATAAAATATATCTACCATCGCTAGAAACAGATAGCGCAACTACACGAACATTCCCAAAGCTTCTTAACTCATTTCCGGTAGACAAATCCCAGACCTTTAGGCCCCTACCGCCAGAAACGATTTTCCCCCCATCAGGAGTAAAAGCGATCGATAAGTAATCACCCACGTAACCAACACTATGGCCTGACAATTTCCTGATTTCCTTTCCATCGGAAATGTCCCAAAGTCGCAAATTGTGATCAAAACTACTTGACAAAACATATCTGCCATCAGGTGAAACTGCAATTGCGTTAATTATTGGTGCCTTCTGTTTTATCTCCATTGCCATATCAGAGCTCTTGACGTGAATATCAGGCGTTGCCATACATGAGGAAAGAAAGAGGATGGATAGAGCAAACAGGATTCTTGACAGGGTTATTTTTTTGAATGTTTTCATTTTGCCCCCTCTTAAAGTCATTAATTCTTTCTAGCAAAAACATAGTGGCCGGTCTAAAAGTTTTGCCATTCTATTTCACGGGAAGCTTTCTGATACGATACTCTGTCTCATCTACTGATACAATTGCTCCTTCAACAAGTTCAACTTCAATTCGAGGCAACACTGTTGTCAGAAGTCGTGTGATCATATCTGGTTTGGCATTAGCGACACGCAATGAAATAACACTTGGGCTATTAAGTCCGCTTTGGGCAATAATAGCGGAAAAATCAAGGTCCTGTGTAATAATTACAGCCTGTTCCTGATATGCCAATTGAATAATCTCATTATCAGTGGATGTTGGAGGGAGTTTTTCTGTAATGCGGATGATGTTATGTCCTCTCTTTTTTAATTCTTCAATGGTGATGGGAGAGATGTGTATATCTGCTATGAACTTTAATTTCATATCTTGTTATTCAGCGTAAGCTAAGCATGAATGGGGCGATGATATTCGCCTGCGAGCCATGCCGCATACTCAATAGCCTGAAGGATGTCTTTTTCTTCAAGTTCAGGATATGCTTTCAGAATTTCTTCATGGTTCATACCAGAAGCCAATAGCTTGAGAACAAAGGCAACAGTAATACGAATCCCACGTATGGTGGGCTGCCCCATACAGACTTCCGGACTGACTGTTATACGCTCGAACTTCATACATCCACCTCCTAAATATATACCACTTATATTATACTCTTTAGAATTTTCTAAGCATACATAAGGGCAGCCTGAATGTCTTCCTTTTCAAGTTCCGGGTAATCTTCTAATATCTCTTCAACTGTTACTCCGCCGGCAAGCGCCCTTGAAATCTGCTCCCCTGTAATTCTTAATCCCCTTATTGTTGGTTTTCCCACCATTACTTCAGAGTTCACAGTAATGCGGTTTAGTAAATCCTCTTTCCCCATCTTAATGTCCCCCCTTAAGCTATTTGTTGATTATAATTATACATCCCCATGAAATTTATACGCATAAAAATTTTGGGATTTTTATGACCCGTAAACTGATTACGCCTATTTATCCAGAACCCCGATAAATTTATATCCCGCCCCATAAACCGTCTTTATGAACATGGGTTTTTGAGTATCGTCTTCTATTTTATGCCTTAAGTTTTTTATGTGCGCATCAATGACCCTGTCATAACCTTCGAAATCATATCCCTGAACTATGTTCACAAGCTGCTCCCTGCTGAAGACTATATTGGGCCTCTCTGCAAGGCTAAGCAATATTCTGAATTCAGTGGCTGTGAGCGGTATCGCCTTATCTCTTTTTTTAACCTCCATTGCGCTGGTATCAATATTTAATGCACCCTCATTAAATGAAAGGCTCTTCCTCTCTCCCTTTTTTGTCCGCCTGAGGTGCGCCTTCACCCTTGCAATAAGCTCGCGGGGGCTGAATGGTTTTACAACATAGTCATCAGCTCCCATTCCAAGGCCCTTTACGCGCTCCTCTTCTGAGCTTTTTGCAGTAAGCATTATTATCGGGACCTCAGAGGTCTTTCTTATAGTGCTGCATATTTCTTCGCCGTCAATGTCGGGGAGTTTGAGGTCAAGTATTATGAGGTCAAATTTATCTTTTATTAATTTAAGGGCTTCCCTGCCTGTCTCTGCAACTGTGACATTAAAACCGTCCCTTTCGAGATATGACTTTACTATATCCGAAATCTTCTTCTCGTCTTCGATGATAAGAATTTTTTCTGCCTCGGCGGATCTTCGTTCGCTACTCATAACTCTCCAAAACAGCAGGCAAGGCATTGTGTTTGAGCGGTTTTATTTTGCCGATATTCAGACAGGAGGCATATAAATATAAAGAGGTAAAATACCTCGGAGCGAAGCGAGAATGAGCGAAAATACTATGCCTTGCCTGGTTCTTATTTATTTTCATATATTGATTTCATTATATGCACCAGGGAAGTTTTGGGCAAGGGGAAAGAGAGGAACTTAAGCAGATTATTGCTTAAATATTTTATAGAAACGCACTTACGCTAAAAGAATATCCTGCTTATCAGCCTCTTTATCCTCAAAAAGCGGGAACCACCCTTCCTTTGTCAATATAAATGTCATTTCCTTTTTGCAGGCTGTGCATCTTCTGAGTTCAGCGGCCTTGATGCCGAGCTTTATTGTTCCGGGTGTCGGACTGTGATGGGAAATTGTTTCATAAGTATGCTTATGTTTCATTTCTTTGCCCTCCTGTCCTCAATCGTACAATATTTCAGGATTTCAGGCAAGGTGTGGAATTGCCTTTATATGCGGTGCAGAGGGTTTGGGCAAAGAGTCGAGCCGCTGCGATAACTTTCGCCCCTATCTTCCGTAATGTTTTGTTTTATGCTATAGTCTGCTAAATTATCGGAAAAGGCGAACTTCGTATAGTAATTGTTGTGTCACTAAGGAGAAAAAACTAATATGGCCCAACAAAAGCTTTTATTGTCAGCAATCCATCTGTGCTTTGTTCTTTCTCTGATTGGTTGTGTCCACTCGACCGTGCAGATCCATGACGCCGGAGCTTTGCCTGCTAATGAAAGGGTGACGCTGGTAACAGATAGCAAAGATGTCACCATAGAAAGAGTTGACCAGAAGAAGGTAACAACCCTAAGGCAACTGTGGGACAAGAAATGGGATGCCGAGGTGCAACTAGAGCCCGGCGAACATGAAATAGAAGCCAAATACTGGAATGGACCAACTTTCAAACAACATATCGAGTCTCGCTATCTGTTCAGTCTCAAGGGGGCAGCTGGTCACACCTATCAAATTAGGCATAGGGTCTCTGAACGCAGCGCAAAGGTGTGGATTGAAGACGCAACCTCTGGTCAACGGGTCGGGAGGGTGATAGCCAGCCAGAACGAGTCGGTCGACGAGCCAGCAGAGGTCTTTGATCATTCGGTTTACTTCACCATGACACAACCCGAAGAGTCAGGGTGGATTATCCCGAATAGAAATTCAGGAAGTATCAATTTCGGGAAACAGGGGAGTGGTATAGACGAAACCTATGCAGTTTACATCCAACTGGTGGAGCTTCCAAAGTTGGCAACAAGAGATGACTTCATTGAATACGTAAAGGCCGGAAGAGGAAAAGACCTTGACCGCAATAGGTTCACAATTGTTCGAGATGATATTGCCTATTACGAGGAAAGAGAGGACTATTGCATCAGTTACCACTCCATCTCCGAAGACAAAAATGCACACAAGCAAAGCAACAATAAGGACCCGATGCTTCTTGAGATGATAGGGTTCTTTTGTCGGCAACCGCAAAACAAGAATATAGGGATAGTCTTCGATTATTCGCACAGGTATTATGCGGGGCACCAAGACGAGAAATTACCTGAGAAGGCAAGAATAACTTTTGAGAAGCTTAAATTCTGATGGGCACAACGAGCGGTGCACCGGATTGCCGATAAATCCGACTCCCGATGACCTCGTTGTTAGACCCATAAGGTTATGTTATGAAAAGATTTATTCTATCGATAATTAGGTTTTTATTCGTAACAGCAGTGCTGATGTTTGGAGGCATTCTTCCATCATTTGCTGCTGATTTGCAGATGTTTTCCAATGCGAGATTAATAAATGACCCAGCAAATGACGGAGATAGCTTTCTTGTAGAAGCTGATGGAAAACCTCTTCATATTATTAGACTTTATTTTGTTGACTGCCCTGAAACTTCCACCAGTTCCATGAGCGATGCACAAAGGGTACGGGCGCAAGCACGTTATTTTGGATTGTCTGATGTAACACGTACTATTCATTTCGGTAACGAAGCAAAAACTTTTACTGAGCATGTCCTTGTTAAACCTTTTACTGTTCATACCGCCTTTGCAAGTGCGAGGGGAAGCTCGGCCAAAGGCCGTGTATATGGATTCATCACTACTGCTGACGGAAATGATTTGGCGAGCCTGCTCGTTAAGAATGGTTTTGCCCGCACTCACGGAATACGTAGGAAAACACCCGATGGAGTATCACGTGAAGAAATGGTTGAAAGGCTTCGGGATTTTGAGATTTCGGCTATGTTGAAACGTGTTGGCATTTGGTCGGAGAGTGATCCAGATCGGATTGCCGAACTTCGTGCAAAGCAACGTAGTGAAGATCAGGAATTAAAGGAATTACAAAACCAAGTAAAAAAACCCCAATCCCCCCAAAGCGTGCTTGACCTAAACACCGCCAGTAAAAAAGAACTTCAGTCTATCAAAGGAATTGGTCCTGTTCTTGCCGAAAGAATTATAGCCGGTCGCCCCTATAGAACCGCAGATGATTTGCTTAAAGTAAAAGGAATTAGTCCAAAAAAACTTGAAACTATTCGTCCTTATTTCGTCGTAGGTAAAAAATAAACATAGAAACATACTCCACTTCCCGTGTTTTGGGACAGCATTAAGCCTCTACTTTATCTTATACTCTTTTATCTTCGCCCTCAGAGTATTCCTGTTAATGCCGAGGGTCCTTGCTGTTTTTAACTGATTGCCTTTTGTCTCTTTAAGGACAATGCTTATGAGGGCCTTTTCCACCTCTGACATCACGGCAGAATGAAGGTTGGCGGTTTCGAGTTTTGTCATATCCTTGAGATATTTTCTTAATTTGTCCTCGAGAAATTCTTTTATGGAGTATGTATTCCCCTCTTCAACGTGAAGGTCGCGTTTTTCTATCGCTGCCCCGTCAGAAAGGATGCATGCGCTCTTTATCGCATTTTCAAGTTCCCTTACATTTCCCGGCCAGTCATATTTTGTGATGAAATCCTTTGCCTCTTTTGAGAGCTCTTTCTGTCCTGTCTCAAACTTTTTCTGGGCTTCTTTGAGGAAATGCTTTGCAAGCGGCAGGATATCTTCTTTGCGGTCTCTCAGGGGAGGCATCTTTATCTGGACAACATTGAATCTGTAATAGAGGTCTTCCCTGAATGTGCCTTTTGAAACTGCCTCTTTAAGACTTTTATTTGTTGCGCCTATTATTCTTGCGTCTGCCTTTGCCGCCTTATTGCTTCCGAGGGGCGTGAATTCATTGTCCTGCATAAACCTGAGAAGCTTTGCCTGAAGGTTAAGGTCAAGCTCGGATATCTCATCAAGAAATAATGTGCCTCTGCCTGCTGATTCAATCTTGCCTATGCGTTTCTCTTTTGCGCCTGTGAATGCGCCTTTTTCCCAGCCAAAAAGCTCTGCCTCAAGAAGGTCTTTGGGGATAGATGCACAGTTGATTGCAACAAAGGGGTCCGAACTCCGCTTGCCATTAAAGTGTATTGCCTTTGCAATGATCTCTTTTCCTGTTCCGCTTTCTCCTGTTATAAGAACCGTGATATCCTTTGACGCAACCCTGCCGATTTCTTTGAAGGCCTTCAGCATCTTTTCGCTTCTTCCGACTATCTGGGGCGCTTCTCCGTCTGCTTCTTTAAACTTCCTCAGTTCCTCTCTAAGCGCCATATCCTTGAATGCCTTTTCAACGACTATCTTGAGTTCTTCGATGTCAAAAGGTTTTTCAATATAGTCGTATGCGCCTTCTTTCATGGCGTCTATGGTGCTTTCCATCTTGCCGTGTGCTGTTATCATTATTACTGTTGCATCCGGATTGGATGATTTTATTTCCCGCAGGCCATCAAGGCCGTTTCCGTCAGGCAGTATGAGGTCCAGCAGTATTAACTGAGAGGCGTCTTTTACGGCCTTCAGGCCTGAAGACAGTTTGGTATGTGAAACAACCTTGTATCCTGCCGGCTCGAGGGCTTTCTGGATAACCCACGCTATGCTTTCATCGTCATCAATTATTAAAACTTCTTTATTCATATATTTTTCTAACCATGTAAGTAAAATAGGGGCATAATATTCTCGCTCATTCTCGGTCGTTACGACCTCCTATCTGTCATTCTGGCTTGTCCAGAATCTTTTTTACGATTCCGAACTGATCCCTGACAAGCAGGGATAAGAGTCGGAAGGATTCCCGACAAGCGGGAATGACCTTGTTATGGACTTTTCAAAATAAGCCGTCCAAACAACATCACCTATATATCATTTCCCCTCAAATGGTATATAGATATTAAAAGTTGTTCCTTTGTTAAATTGACTTTCGACCTTGATAAAGCCTTTGTGGTCGAGAATGATCTTTTTTGACAAAGCAAGTCCTATACCAGTTCCATGCTTCTTTTTTGTATAAAACGGCAGAAATATTTTTGGAATGTCTTCAGAAGGAATTCCCTCGCCTGTGTCCTTGATGGATACAACAGCCCAGCGTTTAAGTTTACCTTTTTGTTTAACATATTCTCTGGAAACCCTTGTCACTACTGTAAGACTTCCGCCTTTTTTCAAAGCCTCTATGGCATTTTTTATTATATTCAAAAATACCTGAAGAAGCTTTCCTTCGTCGCCTGTAACTCCCGGAATGCTGGGGTCATACATCTTATGTAAAATAATCCCTTTGTTTTTCATCGGAATATCAAGAATAGAGAGCGCTTTTTCAAGGACTTCATGGATATTCACTGAATGGAATGACGGCCTCTTGCTTATAGTTAAATAGTTTTGAAGTATCGAATTTAATCTGTCCGTCTCCTTGATTATCAGGTTTGTGTATTCGTCAATACCCGCAGATTGTGTCTTATCACGCAGAAGTTGCGCTGCGCCCCTTATCCCTCCCAGTGGGTTTTTTATCTCATGAGCGATGGTTCCGAGAAGATATATCAAAGAGTCAAACTGATAGTCTTCCCTCTCAACAATATCGATGTTTCCCCTGAGTGAAAGCACAACTCCTTTTGTTTCTCCCTGCACAAAAAAAGGCGAGAGATTGAAATCAACATTTATTGTTTTTCCGATAGTTATGTCGACTCCCCTGCCGCTGAAAGGCCGTTCTTCGGATATGGTCTTTTTTATAAGACCTGAGATTATTTTTTCTTCAGGGAATAATTCCCTGAATTTTTTCCCTGTTATCTCTTTAAGGCTCCTGGCAAAAAACTCTTCGCCTGCCCTGTTTACAAACTGCACCACGCCTTTTTTGTCAAAAAGGACAATGGTATCTTCAAGGCTGTTTATTAATGATTCGAGTGAGAACATATAAATTCGCTATCCTATATAGTCTTCAGGATTACCTTATGTTGTCATTCTGGCTTGTCCAGAATCTTTCTTAATATTCCAAACAAGACGGAAGGATTCCCGACAAGCGGGAATGACAGAAGTTTATCTTGTCTGCTGTTTCACCTATTATGCTGTTTTTATTATCCTCTGCGGATGCGTATAGACATTCAGCCTGTCTCCCCTTACAAATCCCACTAAGGTAATCCCCCTTGTTTCAGCAATCTCCACTGCAAGATTCGTGGGCGCTGTCCTGCTTGCAAGCACAGGGACGCCCCATCTGGAACATTTAGATGCAATCTCTGATGAAAGCCTTCCGCTTGCAAGCATTATCTTTCCTTCAAACTTTATACCTTCGAGCAGCGAATATCCAATAATCTTATCAACAGCATTATGCCTTCCTATGTCCTCTGCAAAGGCAATAATATCCTTGCCGTCTGATAAAGCAGCGCTGTGGACACAGCCTGTAAGATGATAAAGCCCGGAACGGGTCTGAAATTTCCTGAAGATATCAAAGAGACTGCTTGCATGTATTGAGAATTCATCTTTTATCTTTTCAGTCTCAGGCTTTTTGGCAAATGTTATGCCCCCAACACAGCCTGATGTCACAACCCTGCCTTCTTTGGATATAACAGCATCTGCTGCCTGTATGTTAACAATCATATCATCACCATATTCAATGCTCATCCGGTCTGCACACCACTCTCCCTTGATAACGCCCTCTGTCGTAAGCAGGCCGACAACAAGTTCCCTTATCATTAAGGGGGTGCAATAAATACTTATAATCTCCTCGTTGTTAACAGATATTCTCAGCCTTTGTTCTACAGCAACAGTATCTTCCTCCTGTTTCATGGAGCTTCCGGTAATCCTGGATATTATCTTTTTTGCCGTTGGATTCATTTTTTTATTCCCAAAAATTATAATTGTCTGTAAATTATATCATCAATTAATGCTAAAATATCTGCGGAGCTGAAATATATGACATATAAAGATGCTATAAAAAATAGTTTCGGGCTTGTTCATAAGAACTGGCAGCTTGTGATGGTTCAAGTCGCCATGATGATTATAAGCTGTATTGGCTTTTTCGTGTTTATCGGGATACCTCTGGCTATTGCCTTTGTTATGTTTGGACTTGACCTGACAGAACTGACCAGGCTCAAAGACCTCATCGGAACAATGAGAGAGCCTTCTGAAATTATATCCAGATATATGGGATTATTTGTTGTGTTTTTAATCAGTTTTATAATTTATCTGTTTTTTATTGCGGCAATAGGGCTATATGTCTTTGGCGGCTCAGCAGGCCTGATTGGCAGGATTGTGAAAGATAACACTGCAAGATTCAGCATGAACGCATTCTTTTCAGAGGGCAAACGGCTTTTCTTTCCCCTGGTCGGGTTCACTACAATTATTGGCGTAATCTTTATCGGCGTTGCCTTTATCCTAGGCTTATTTGGAGGCGGGATAGCAGCTATCATATCCATTGCAAAAGAGCATGAGGCAACGCTTGCTCTTTTTCTCGGAATATTTTTTTCGCTGTTATTATTCTGCGTCGGGCTGATTCTTATTGCCTGCACAATTGCCCTTACTTTATACGGCGTGGCAGCTGTTGTCTTTAAAGGTACGGGACCGTTGAAAGCAACAAAAGAGACGATAAGATATCTATATCATCACCCTGATGCATTATGGCTTTACTGCATTACATTTGGAGGATATATCCTTTCAAGTTTTCTGCTTATCCTTCTCGGTACCCCGTTCAGCCTGATTCCAATAGCAGGCCCCATACTCGCCCTCCCGTACCAGCTTTTCTCCTATACAGTCCAGAGCTATTTAGGGCTTGTTATCATCTGCACAACATTTATCTACTATTTCTCCACGGAAGTCCGGCCTGATCAGTCGCCTGAACTAAAAGTAGAACCTATAGCTGAATGGGTTACTCAAATACCTGATATTTCTCAGCCTCAAGTTTCCGGGCCAACACCTCCTCATCCTGAGAAGGAAGAGCCGGAATAAGTTTTATATCAAATATTTCTTCAAACGAACGCTTTATAATGCCCCTGAATTCTTTATCGCTTAAATCAGGAATAATTTCCTTCAGCCCTGTCATTGACTCTTTTATGTTTTGAGAAGGTTTAAGCCTGAATACCTTCATTGTTGCCGGTTCATCAATAATATACGGGATGGACCCCTGCTGCAAAAGCCCGTCTGACCAGCGTTTCTGGGCTGAGCCGATAACCTTTTTGTTGTCTATCAGTATTTCTCCGAATGAACTTGACTGAAAACATAAAGGGCTTCCCGCAAGGACCCTGCCCTTTTCCCTGCGTTTTTTCGATTCAGCCTGTATCCCGAGCTTATTAAGCGCGAGAGTGAAAACAGCGCTTATCTTTTTATAGCTGTCAAGCAGGCCCTTGGAAAAGGGTTCATGGTCTGTTCTTACGGAAAAACTGTACGTCAGTTCATCCCCATGCAGTATGGCCCTCCCTCCGGTAGGCCTTTTTACCATCTGTATCCGGTTTGCCCTGCAATATTCAATATTAATATCTGATGCCTTTTGAAAACGTCCAAGGCTTAATGACGGCTTGTCCCAGGAGTATAGTCTCAGTGTGGGCGGTGCATCACCTTTTCTGACAGAAACTGCAATCGCCTCATCAAGCGCCATATTGCAGGATGCGCTGCATGGTTTGGAATTGATAAACCTCCAGGTTTTATGGTAATTTAGCATGTCTTTTTTGAACCTGATTTCAGGTATAATTATAACAGATAAACTAAGGCTGAGGTTAAGAGCGGAGGCTTAAGTGGTCAGATACATAAATGTCAGAAGCAAGCAGAGGAATGAATTCATTGACATAACCGAAAAAGTCAATGAGGTTATTAAAGAGGCCGGGGTAGTCAGCGGAATCTGTTATATATATGTGCCTCACACAACAGCAGGCGTAACAATAAACGAAGGTGCAGACCCGTCTGTTCAGCGTGACATACAGAATGTTCTCAGCAGGCTGATACCGCACGAAATGAACTATTCCCACAGAGAAGGCAATGCAGATGCACACATAAAATCGTCCATAGTAGGAGCCTCTCAGCTTGTTATCATTGACGAAGGCAGGCTTGTACTCGGCACCTGGCAGGCTGTCTACTTCTGTGAATTTGACGGGCCAAGGCATAGACGGGTAGCGCTGAAGTTTATCTCGGACAAATAAAGCAGTGCATAGCCATTGTCAGTTTTAAACACTTTTCATGATTCACTTCCAGACTATGGCTGAAGATAAAGACAACGAAGAAATCCAGGCGCTCCGCAACGAGATAAAGAGGCTGAGACAGACCCTCACCGAACTTACCCCATCCCCCTATCCTGTCCTGAGGCTCGAAAAAGAACTCTTTCAGATATGGAACAGAACCTTTATAATAAACTCTAAAGACAGCATTGCAGGTAATATAGAAAAGGTGTTAAGCTGGCATCTCAGGTCAGGGCAAAAGGTCATTTAAAGTGAACGCTAAAAATAAGTTTACACTATCTTGTCATTCCCGCTTGCCGGGAATCCTTCCTAAACAAGGACTGATTCTGGACAAGCCAGAATGACAAAAAACTTAAGTCGTTCACTATAGGAGGGTATAATGGATGTATGTGCAGTATGCGCATGGCGTGCAACGTGCCAGAAAAAGTTTTCCGTATCAGGCAAAGACCTGCGCTGTCCTGATTTTGCAAAGGATGTGACCATTAAAGAAAAAACAGAAGAAGATAAAGAAATAGAAAAGGAACAGGGGAAAAAGTGATATACGATAAGTTTTTCGGGTTCAGGGGAGAGCCGTTCGGAGTAACACCTGACACCAGGTTCCTGTATATGAGCAAGAGGCATGAGGATGCGCTGGCCCACCTGAATTTCGGAATATCAGAGAACAAGGGTTTTGTGATGCTCACAGGAGAGGTGGGCGCGGGCAAAACAACGCTTATAAGGTATTTCCTTGACAATCTTGGTCCTGATACACACACTTCCCTCATAATCAATCCCATGGTGGATCCGCTTGAACTCCTTAAACTCATAAATCATGACTTTGGCGTTGCCTGTACCGGCAATACACAGAAAGACCATCTTGATGCCCTTAATAATTTTCTCATGGAAGCCTTTTCAAGAAAAGAGAAGGCAGTCCTTGTAATAGACGAGGCACAGGGATTAAGTCTCGAATGTCTTGAGTTCATAAGGCTCCTGTCAAACCTTGAAACAAATACAAAAAAACTGCTGCAGGTAGTCCTTGTCGGGCAGCCTGAATTGAAGAGAATTGTATCAAGCGAACCCCTTAAACAGCTTGACCAGAGGATTGCTGTCAGATATCATCTTGAGCCCCTTGACCTTAATGATTCGATTATATATGTAAGTCACAGGCTGAAAATTGCAGGAGGAGGCATGGTAACCTTCCCGGTAAACGGCATAAAGCTCATTTACAGGCACAGCCATGGGATCCCAAGGCTTATTAATATGGCATGCGACAGAGCCCTTCTGCTCTCCTATTCAGAGGGCAAGATAAAGATTGACACCGCAATAGTAAAAAAAGCCATAAGGGAATTAAGCACTTCTCAATACAAAGATGAAACTAATTTTCTTAAGTATGCTGTTAGCGGCATAGCAATACTTATCCTTGTTATTGCGGCCTACCGCAATATATCCCATGAAGAACATTATCTTAATAAGATCAGCAGTATGTTAAAGGGGGTCAGGACAGAAGGAGAATTTTTCATAAATGACGGGACATATATGGTCTCGAAAGAAGAGCTTTCTGAAGCTGCATGCATCTTAAACCTAATGGGCATATGGGGAGAAAAAAATATACGCGGCGATATGGATATATCCAAAGAACCCGGGAAAAGAGGCTATTCTGTTTATAAATTCGGCAATGACCTTGACAAGGCAATAAGGCTCAATATACCTTGTATGCTTTCTATAAACCAAAATAAAACAAGCAGATATGTTGTCCTGAGATGGGTTGTCGGAGGTGATGTAATGCTCATAGACCCGAGGGATGGAAAAAACATTTTGCCGATAAAAACATTTAGAGACACTATTTCAGAGATTAGCGTATTTTATAAAAACAGATATAATAATAACGACAGGATCTCATTGCTGCAGCAGGAACTTAAGAAACGCGGGCTGTACAATTCTCCTGTAACAGGCGAATTAGGTTCAAAGACAAAAAAAGCGCTGATGAAGTTCCAGGAAATAAAAGGTCTTGAACCAACAGGAACCCTTGATGAAGAAACAGCAATCATACTTTCAGGCAATGAAGGTGTGCCCAGATTAGTACCTGAATAATATACTTAAAAATAAAGGAGGAGCTGAAATGCATCTTAAAGAACTGAGGAATATTCTTTCTGTTAATAATGGCGCCCTTGAGTTAATGGATAAGGCTGGCTTGAAGGATATCATGGACGAGCTTATTTATGAGGCAGTATTTACAGAGGATAAGGATAGGCAGATTGCACTTTTCACTCTGATAAAAGAGGCTGCAAAGGCAGCAGGCGCTGTGCCTGCATCAATACAGGGCCTGTATGAAGAGATGGGCAAAAATTATCCCGGCTTTACTGTCCCTGCGATAAATATCAGAGGGCTTACCTATGACACTGCAAAGGCTATTTTCAGAAAAGCAAATAAGATGGATGCCGGCGCAATAATATTCGAGATAGCGCGTTCAGAGATAGGGTATACAAAGCAGAGGCCCCTGGAATATTCCACGGTTGTGCTTGCAGCTGCGGTCAGGGAGGGGTTCAGCGGCCCGGTGTTTATACAAGGTGATCATTTTCAGCTTGTGAGAAAAAATTATCTCGCAGACCCGAAACCTGAAACAGATTATGTAAGGGGCCTGATTAAAGAGGCTATAGAGGCAGAATTTTACAATATTGACATTGATACCTCAACGTTGGTAGACCTTGATAAACCGGCACTCAAAGAGCAGCAGAGGCCTAATTTCGAAAGGGCAGCTGAACTCGGGGCCTATATAAGAGACATCCAGCCAAAGGGGATTGATGTTTCCATAGGCGGTGAGATTGGCGAAATCGGAGGCAAGAATAGCAATCCCGATGAACTCAGGGCATATCTTGACGGGTTTAAAGAGATATTCAAGGCAGGAAAAGGTTTAAGTAAACTGAGCGTTCAGACGGGAACATCACATGGCGGCGTTGTGCTTCCTGACGGGACACTGGCAAAGGTTAAAATAGATTTTGAAACACTCCGCATATTGTCTGACATGGCGAGAAAAGAATACAGGCTTTCAGGCTGCGTTCAGCATGGCGCATCAACATTGCCTGATGAGGCATTCCACATGTTCCCGGAAACAGCCACATCTGAAGTACATCTTGCAACAGGCTTCCAGAACATAATGTATGACAGCAAGGCTTTGCCTGTAGAATTCAGGGATGATATCTATGCCTTTATAAAAAAGGAGTATGCCAAAGAGCATAAAGAAGGCCAGACAGAAGAGCAATTCATATACAGCACAAGGAAAAAAGGATTTGGCCCTTTGAAAAGAAAATGGTGGGACCTTCCGCAGAATATAAAAGGACCAATAATGAAAGAGCTCGAGGACAAGTTTGACCTGCTGTTTAACGAACTAAAGGTTGGAAACACAAAAGATATAGTGAGCAGGACAGTTAAGCCTGTTGTTGTAAAAAAAGCGATTCCTGAAGCAATAGCAAAAGAACTGTGATAAATAATATGTCATTGCGAGGAGCCCCGATTTTATCGGGACGACGTGGCAATCCGGCTGAAATGTCGTTGCAAGCGAGATTACCACACACCTTTCAGGTGCTCGTAATGACACTGTAGAGAGCCAATGAAAGAAGTTCTTGCAATAGTTGTCGGAGGCGGGCCTGCACCCGGGATAAACGGGGTCATAAGCGCAGCCACGATTGAAGCAATAAAAAAAGGCAAAAAGGTTATCGGCATAGTAGGCGGTTTCAAGAGCCTCTTTGCCGGGGATAAGAAAAAGGTAATAGACCTCACATTTGATAATGTCAGCAAGATACATATAACCGGCGGTTCAATATTAAGAACCTCCAGAGACTTTCCTGACAAGGTTAAAGAACGCTTTAAAACACTCATGTCAACCCTTAAGTCCCTCAAGGTCAGATACCTTATCACAATCGGCGGAGAAGGGACTCTCTATATGGCAAGGTGGATAGAAAAAGAGGCAAAAGGAAGGATTGCAGTTGTCCATGTGCCAAAGACAATAGACAATGACCTCCCTATGCCCGGCGGAATGCCGACCTTTGGATATGAGACTGCAAGGCACTGGGGAGTTGAACTTGTCGAAAATATCATTGAGGATGCAAGGACAACCGGCAGATGGTATGTTGTTACAACAATGGGGAGATATACCGGGCATCTCGCCTTAGGCATAGGAAAAGCAGCAGGCGCAACCATAACACTTATACCCGAAGAATTCAGGGAAGAAAGGCTTTCGTGTAAAAAGGTCGCCGACATACTTGAGGGCTCCATAATTAAAAGGCTTTCAATAGGCAAGGATTACGGAGTTGCCGTGCTTGCAGAGGGAATTGCCAATAAGTTTGACCCAAAGGAACTTCTGGAATACGAGGTATTAGAAAAGGATGAGACAGGCAGGGTACGGCTTTCTGAAATACAGCTTGGAAGAGTGATGAAGACACTTGTTAATAAAAGTCTTGAAGGCCGCGGGATTAAGATGACTATCGTGGATAAGAATATCGGTTACGAACTCAGGGCTGCAAACCCGATACCGTTTGATGCAGAATATACAAGAAACCTCGGATATGGAGCTGTGAGGTTCCTTTTAATGGGCGGCACAGGTTCCATGACAGTCTTTTATGAAGGCAAACTGAAATCTGTTCCTTTCTGCGAGATGTTCGAGCCTGACACAGGAAAGACAAAGATGAGATATGTTGACATCACATCTGAGACATATCTTGTTGGATGGGAATACATGATGAGGATCAAGAAGGATGACCTCAAACCCGGGAACATCAAAAAAATAGCGCTTGCAGCGCACATGAAGGTTGATGACTTCAGAAAAAGATTTTCTTATATTGTGTAAAGTTACAAAGAGGTCTTTTTATTTTTCTGTATTGTATATAGATTGCCTATCCTTTTTTACTTGCCTTATCCTTTAAAAATTGGATATTTGCCATAATATTAGCCCTATCATTAGGTCTTAATTCTTTAAAATCCATGAATGCTTTTAATATTGTTTTGTCAATGAAAATGTCCTTTTCCTCGCTCGCACCGAGCAAATAATCAGAACTCACGCCTAATACTTTCGCAAGTTTCACCAACTTTTCAGTTGATGGTGTTTTTTCGCCTTTTTCGTATTGATTTACAGCCGAAGGCGTTATATTTAATTGTTTTGCCAGTTCTTTTTGGTTCAAACCCATTTCCTCGCGTTTTTCTTTTATTCTCTCTCCGATAGTCTTCGATCCAATTTTCATAAAACCTCCTTCTCCAAAAGTTTAGACATAGTAGTATAGTAGCAAATAAAAAACCTACAGTCAATATAATATTAACTTGTAGTTATTTTTTTCTTGACAAATAAGTTAACTTATGGTTAATTTATAATAAACCAACAGTAAGGAGGATTTAAAATGATTCAAGAAAAGACAAAGGAACACAAAACTCACGAGGCTGAAGGACCAAAGTATTTTGTAAATATTGAGGGTACCGAATATCAATGGGACAAGGAAACTATCACAGTGCAAGAAATTAGAACACTTGGGAACCTACTTCCCGAACTGCCTGTAATTGAAGAACTACATGACGGTACAGAACGTACACTTGGGGATAATGCACTAATCCATCTTCAGCCGGGCCATCGTTACGGTAGGGCATCAAAGTACAAGAGAGGGTAAAAATATGCATGAACGCGTTCTTAAAGAAATTGAACTTGTTAGGGTAAAATACTGTTCCCTACATTATGGTGAAAAGCTTGACTGGGTGCTTATTCCAGATTATCCCCTTCCAAGGAACCAGTATAACAAAAGCCAAATCAAACTCCTCTTTTTAATTCCCAGTGGATATCCTAACACAGGCCCAGATAATTTCTTTGTAGAAGCTGACTTAAGATTGGTCAACGGCGGGATGCCCCTTTCGTTGAACTTAGGGGCCCAATCTTCTAACGGCATTGCCCCTATCCAAGGAGATTGGGCCTGGTTTTCCTGGCACCCGAAATTGTGGCGTCCTGCAGATAATATTGAAGCTGGTGATAATCTGCTTAGTTTTCTTCGCGGAGTTTCGATGTGTTTAAGAGGGGAGGATAACCCGTGAAACATATTATCACAATAAATTATCCTCTTGCTAAGGAGCTAAAAAAACACTTATTTAAAAACAGAAAAGAACAAGGCGCTTTCCTCTTTTCTGATGTTATTGCAGAGCCAGATGAACTTAGATTGGTGGTTAAAGACCTTTATCTTATATCACCTGATGGTTGGGAGCTACAAGAGGAAAACTTTTTAGAAATGAAGGATGAAGAGAGGGCAAAGATAATGAAAATAGCAAGAGATAAAAATTTTGCTGTAATTGATTGTCACTCTCATCCGGGAGCGAATGATTATGTTTGGTTTTCACCGAGCGATCGCCGTGGGATAGAAGAATTTGCAGCCTATGCTCGCTGGAAACTCGATGGTAAGCCATTCGCTGCATTAGTATGGGGTGAGTCGTCATTCGACGGTGTTATATGGCACAGTGACTTCGCAAAATCTCACGCTATTGACGCACTGCAAATTTTTGGGAAAAACAAAAAGATATTACTTCCTCAAAATACATGGGATGTCACATTTTTGAAGGATTATAAAAGGAGAAGCTATGGGAAAAAATCGCTATGATAGGCAAATACTTGCTTTTGGTGAAGGCGGACAAGAAAGAATTGCAGCCATAAGGGTTGGGATTGTTGGATTGGGGGGATTAGGCTCGCATATAGCTCAGGGGCTCGCATATCTTGGCGTAAAGGAATATATCTTAGTCGATGATGACCGTGTAGAAGTAACGAATCTTAATAGACTTGTTGGTGCCTTCCCAAAGGATGTCGACACAGGCATGTTCAAAGTAGATGTTGCAGAAAGAATGATAAAAATGATAACGCCTGACTCAATTGTAACTTCGGTCATGCAAAACCTTCGCTCTCAAGATGCTATTGATGCCTTGGTTACTTGCCCCGTTATCTTCGGTTGCGTTGACCACGATGCGCCACGTTTGATCTTAATGGAACTATCCGCAGCATATGAGATAACGCTGATTGACTGTGCTACCGAAATTATAATCGAAAATGGTTGTCTTCAGGAGTTTGGTGGGCGAATTGTTGTGGCTCGGCCAGGTGATTTTTGCCTTGATTGTGCAGGTCAGATTAACATGGAAGTCGCCAAAGAAGAACTAGAAACACCAAGAATAAGGGAACTTCGCAAAAAACATGGTTACGGTCTTGGTGAAAAGGTTAAGGCACCGGCAATTATTTCATTAAATGGCGTAGTAGCCAATATCGCAATTACAGAGTTTATCTGTATGGCTACTGGGATACGTGAACCCAATCGACAATTAACATATCATGGCGAAAGGGGAATAGTTAATAGCAGAAAGGATAAGCGAAGAGATGACTGTTTTACTTGCGGATATCTTAAAGGGAAAGAAGATGCTGCCAATATCAAGAGATATATAGTTTAATGGACCTGCTTATATAATGATTAAAGAGGATAACTATATTGCTGGTAGTTTTCCATTAATCAGTAATAAAAACAATAACTTTGCACACCCTAAATTTATCTCATCCGTTAATAAAAAAATTATTGCTATGATATGTTTGTTTGTAGAATTATGATAGAATTTGTTCAGGAGGTTAAGATGAATTATATTGATTTTTTGCTTGCATTTACCTTAGCCCCTATTGTATTTTATGCAAACCCTAAAAAGGAGGTGTTTATGAAAAAGAGCCGGTCTACTATGAATGTATCGGATACCAGTACTACACTAGTAGAAGCTCTCAAAAAATTGCCCAGCAGTGAAAAATGGTTCAAATTAACTGCTGAGGAAAAAGCAGAGTTTAAAAAAGCGCGTTTGGCTGAGGAACAATCTAAAAAGGCAGGTTTTATTTTAGGTGGTTCTCTTAAGCAGATTATATAACCATAAAAATTGCTGTAAAAATCTGGCCAACCTAAATTCAAGGTTGGCCATTTTATTTCTATATGCCATCAGATAAATATCCCCTTTTACGACTAACTCGCAAGGGCCACTCTTTTTTTGATCTTATATCTGAGTTCGGGAAATCAGAAGATTCTCGTTGGGATAGGGCCTTTCACAGATTATGCTCTCTTATGCGTAAAATGGCCGCTCAAAACGTTGTAATTGAACAAATCGAAGATTATAGTCCTAACCTCCGTGAGGAAAAAGCCGCTCTCGATACCTATTATGGCAAAGACATAAAATTTGAAGTGTTTCGCTTCACTTTTTTATTAGCAAATATTTCAACTCTTGCTGCTGTGGGCGATTTAAAAAATAGGAGTTTTCTTGCGTCGGCAACTTTGATAAACTTTACCGATCAAAATGACAGATGGCATTCGTATCTCCAAGAAGCAATTGTTTGCAGACCCCAAATTTCAGGTAGATTGCTTTTAAATAATTATGTTCATATTCGTAATGATTTCAACTGCTCGGTGAATTTTAGCAAAAAGGAGACACGCTCTTTTAAAATCAACGGCACATTCTTTTGCCAACAAAATGCTGTTACTTCAGTCTGTGCACACGCTTCATTATGCATGCTTATAAATAATATGAATGCTCAAAAGATGATTACTACAGAATGGATTAATAAAATACTTGAGATAGACCATATTAAAAAAAGAGTGAGCACAGAGGGACTTAATACTGAGCAAGTCTTAAAGGTTCTAAAGAATGCTGGTCTTGAAGCTGAGTGGCATAATTTTTTTGACCATCCAAACATAGATTATGCTCAATATATATATCGGTACATTGAAGGTGGATGTCCTTCGCTTCTTGTATTTACTACAAAATATGCCGATAATGAAGAAGACGTCATCGAAGATGATGACATAGCAAAAATCCCTTTGCATGTTGTTCCAGTTATAGGGCATACATTAAATTCTGATATATGGGAAGCAGAAGCTGAATTGGCTTACAATAGGAGCGTGCCGCTTAACTATCGTCCTGCGTCTGAGTGGGTTGACCATTTTATAATTCATGATGATAATTTCGGAATGTACCTTTGCTTGCCTGTTGACTCTTTAAGGAAAATTACTTTACCTAAATATGACCCCACTCTAAGAGCTTACCTTGCAATCGTTGTTACTCCTATAACAATACAGACTTCTGCGCTCCAAGCTGAATGGGCAGGTGCCGCACTTATTAGAAAACTTTTAAAAGAGATCAGAGATGATAAAGTCGATTTAGGTATTTGGCTGGAGAGACTTGCTGACAAAAGCATACCGATGATAATAAGAACCATGCTTATGAATAAAAAGAATTACAAAAAACACTTAGAGAAAGAAAAAGACTTTAAAGGTAATTGTTTTACAACGTCAGAGGTCTCTGCAGTAACACAACATTTACCAAGTCATTTTTGGTTATCTGAAATTACTATCCCAGATCTTTACACTGCAAATAAGCATAAAATTCTTGATTTTATTTACCCATGTGATAAACCACCTGATGGTATTATTGAGAAAGAAATTCCTCATCGCTGGATACAAATTAGACTACCAGGAGTTTGCTATTTTAATGGAGAGCCACCCAATGTAATTCCACTTACGGTAAAAAGCCATTTCCCTTTATATCGGCATGAAAAAGATTCGAAAGTGCCTGAATGGTAGAGATGTGAGTAAAAGGAACAAAAACAGGGTCACAAAAACGGGGCCAGGTCTTGCAGTATGACTATTCACCTCGTCACATCTTGCCCCGCCAGCACCCAGCCGCGCAGCTGATTTGGGTCGTTAATATAGAATACTGCCCCTGTCTTCTGCATCTCCCATCTTACATGTTATAATAACCACAGCCGAAGTGGCGGAACTGGCAGACGCGCTAGGTTCAGGGTCTAGTGGTCGAAAGGCTGTGCGGGTTCGAGTCCCGCCTTCGGCACCATCTTCCTTTTTAAATAAATTTTTTGAGTAATGCCTGCTTTATACGGTCTCCGCAATCCTTATGGCTTCTTTCAGATCAACTGCACCTGTATATATTGCCTTGCCGGTTATCACTCCCCATAGATTTTTAATCTCCTTCAGGGCCTTTATATCTTCGATAGACGATACCCCGCCTGAGGCAATCACAGGGATATTAACAGTCCCGGCCATATCTTTCATCGCCTGGATATTCGGGCCGCTGAGCATACCATCCCTTGATATATCAGTGTATATTATGCCTGCTGCGCCGTTTTTCTCCACATCTCCTGCAAGCTCTTTTGCATCAACTTCTGTGATCTCAACCCACCCATTCACTGCAACCTTTCCTCCCTTTGCATCAATGCCGACGAGAATCCTTCCTGGATATTTCCTGCATGCCTCAATCAGCAAAAAGGGGCTTTCGATCACAGCGGTCCCAAGTATAATCCTGTTGATGCCGGCCCCTGCAAGTTCATCTATTTTTTGCACATCCCTTATCCCGCCTCCGACTTCTATCTCTATGGAAACAGCTTCCCTTATCTTTATTATCGCGTCAAGATTTTTCTGGCTTCCTGTGAATGCGCCGTCAAGGTCAACAACATGAAGGAGCTTTGCCCCGCATTCCTCCCATCTTCTTGCTGTTGATGCAGGGTCATTGGAATAGGCAGTGATCGCGTCTTTTCTCCCCTGAAGAAGCCTTACGCACTGCCCGTCTTTTAAATCTATTGCAGGAATAACAATCATAGAGTAATATAACACAATATATTTATAAGTGTGATAAGGAGAAATTTTTAATGCTGTACTGTCGCTGGATATTTTTAATTTTTGTCCTTGGAATCTTTCTAATTCCTTCTATATCTTTCTCCTTCAACATCCCCGAAAAATTTGAATATGACCTGACATGGGCAGGCATAAAGGCCGGGACATCCACGCTTGAGATAACAAATGCCGGCAATAGCATAAAGATTATCTCAACTGCCAAATCAGTAAAATGGGTCTCTGTTTTTTATGATGTTGACGACAGGGTGGAAAGCACTCTGGTAAAAAACCCGGATATGTTATTTGTCGGGCAGCCTGTTAAATACAGGATTAAACTGCAGGAGGGCAGGCAGAGACGGGATAAGGAGGTTATTTTTAACCGTAACACTGGTAAGGCCGTTTATATAGACTACCTCGCTAAGGAAAAACAGGAATTTGCTGTGCCCTTTTTTATCTTTGACCCGCTGTCAAGTTTTTATTATATAAGAACACTTCAGCTTGAGGTCGGCCATTCAGTCTATGTGACTGTCTTCGACAGCAAAAAAACCTGGAATGTCGAGATTCAGGTACTGAGGAAAGAAAAGGTCGCCCTCCCGACAGGTACAGTAGATACAATTGTGATTAAACCATTAATGAAATCAGAAGGAATTTTTTATAAAAAAGGCAATATTCATATATGGCTGACAGATGACGAGAAGCGTATACCTGTAAAACTTCAGACAAAGGTCGCTGTCGGCTCTGTTACCGCAACCCTCGTAGGAGGCAGATATTGATACCCGTCTCAATTGTGATTGTAACAAAAGATGAAGAGCTGCATATTGAAGGCGCTCTTGCCAGCGCAAGGGATGCCGCTGAGATAATTGTTATAGATTCCTTCAGCACAGACAGGACAGTTGATATCTGCAAAAAATATACGGATAAGATATTTCAGAAAGAATGGCAGGGATATGCAAAGCAGAAACAGCTGGCAGTTGACGCCGCAGCAGGCCCTTGGGTGCTTATCCTTGATGCCGACGAACGGCTCACGCCTGAATTAAAATCAGAGATTACAAATGCAATAGCAGAAAACAGGCATAACGGATTTTATATGCCAAGAAAGAATTTTTTTGCAGGCAAATGGATCAGGCACGGCGGCTGGTGGCCTGACCATACATTGAGGTTATTCAAAAAAGAAGCAGGTTATGTTGAAGAAAGGGAAGTGCATGAAAAGGTAATTGTAAAGGGAAGCGTCTCGTATCTTAAAAATCCCCTTGAGCACTACACCTATAATTCCATATCTGACTATATTAAACGAATGGATAGTTACTCTGCCCTTGCGGCAAAGGAACTCAAAAAAACCGGTAATGTACCCAATCCATTAAATTTAATTGTGAGGCCGCCGGCTGCATTTATAAAAATGTTCTTTCTCAGGCTGGGTTTTATGGACGGCATGCATGGATTGATACTTGCGGCGCTTTACAGCTATTACACTTTCCTGAAATATGCAAAGACGCGGGAAGTGACTCCAGGGGATTAATACAGGAAATTTTTTCGGCAAAGTGGAAACAGCCTGTTCCGGGAAACAGCTAAAAGTTACGCCTTAAACTTTTTAACTTTACCCTTTTAACTACGCGGTCTTACGGCCGGCAACCAGCTTCAGGTCAGCGCTCTGTACTTTATACGGCAACCTCTCATTTCCGGCACAAGAAATAATTCCCCTCTTCATTTCAACCACAGAAGGATTTTTGCATCTGAATTTTTCTATGAGAAACTGAGCAGCAGCCTCCGGCTTTATAATATCGCCGCATGTGAAAATATCAACCGCCGCATATCCATACTCCGGCCACGTGTGAATGGAAAGATGGGATTCAGCTATAACTACCATGCCGCTTATTCCAAATGGACTGAATTCGTGGAAGGATACATCAATTATGGTTGCCCTGGCCTTTTTCGCTGCTGAGACCATTGCATTTTTAACCTTGTCGAGGCTTTTGAGAATTTCAGGATTACAATCCTTAAGTTCTATTAATAAGTGTTTACCTAAAGCATACAATCCACTACCTCCCTTCAATCCGATTTTTAACCCGAGAGTTCAACGACTCTCTTTTATTAGCTAAATAAATTACAGTAAAATTATATACCTTGTCAAGAATTTTTTAAACAAAAAAATGTTTTTGCGGAAAAATTTTTCCGGCGAGGCGGTCGTCGTCTTCCATTTTGAATCTCATTGAGCTATATTATTATGGAACCGAAAGAGGAGAAAATATGATTGATGCAAAGATCGCAAGAGAAAACGCACCGAAAGTCCTTGATGCACTCAGGAAGAGAAATTATGATTCTTCCGTCCTCGACAAGTTTTTAAAGCTCGAAAAAGAAAGAAGGGATCTTCTTAAGGTTATCGAGGAGCAGAGGGAACAGAGGAACAATCTCTCCCAGGAGGTTGCAAAGCTTAAAAGAGAAAAACTTGATGCATCCTCACTTTTAATCGAAGCAAAAAAGATCTCTGACTCTATTTCAGAGAAAGAAGAAAGACTGAGAGTATTCGGGGAAGAAGCCTCACAGGAACTCCTGCTTATTCCAAATATCCCTCATGAATCTGTTCCCGTTGGTAAAGATGAAGCAGAAAACATCGAGACAAGAAAATGGGGAGAACCCAGGCAGTTTGATTTCCCTCCGCTTAACCACTGGGATATTGCCGAGATGCTCGGAATTATTGATTTTGACAGGGCGGCAAAGATTGCAGGCGCAAGGTTTTCTTTGATGAAAGGCATGGGAGCAAGGCTTGAAAGGGCACTGATGAATTTCATGCTCGATATAAACACATCAAAAGGCTACAAAGAAATATTTCCGCCCATACTGGTGAATAAAGAATCCATGATTGGAACAGGACAGCTTCCAAAGTTCGAGATGGAATTATTTAAAATAGCTGACTCTGAATTTTATCTCATCCCGACAGCAGAGGTGCCTGTAACAAATATTCACAGGGAAGAGATTCTGAATGAAAACGACCTGCCGATTTACTATACAGCGTACACTCCATGCTTCAGGCGCGAGGCTGGTTCTTATGGAAAAGACACAAGGGGATTGATAAGACAGCACCAGTTCAACAAGGTCGAGATAGTAAAATTTGTAAGACCTGAAAACTCTTACGAGGAACTCGATAAACTCACCGGAGACGCTGAAGATATTTTACAAAGACTTGGCCTTCCATACAGGGTTATAACGCTCTGCACAGGAGACATGGGGTTCTCATCTGCCAAGACTTATGATATTGAAGTATGGCTGCCGGGACAGAATAGATACAGAGAAATCTCATCATGTTCTAATTTTGAGGATTTTCAGGCAAGAAGAGCGAATATCAGGTTCAGGCGTGAGGGCAAAAAAGGCACAGAGTTTGTGCATACTCTAAACGGTTCTTCGCTTGCTATTGGCAGGACAGTCGTGGCCATCCTCGAAAACTATCAGCAAAAAGACGGGAGTGTTTTAATCCCTGAGGCATTAAGGCCGTATATGGGGACAGAGCTGATAAAATAGTCCCTACCTGTCAATTCCCCTTATGTCCTATCTGTAACAGTTCTTTACACTTTTGTGTAGTGTCATTCTGGCTTGTCCAGAATCTTTCCCCTTCTAAAAGAAGGATTCCCGACAAGCGGGAATGACAAAATTGTGTAAAGTTATTCATGAATAAAGTAGGCTAATCTTTTATAATAAATATATGGAACTCATACGAATACCCAGGATAATGCAGGACACAGCCGGAGGGCATTTCCTGCATGGAAGGAGCATCGGCCTTGTGCCGACAATGGGAGCGCTCCACGAGGGCCATCTCAGCCTTGTCAGAAGGTCAAAGGGAGAAAATGACATTACAGCCGTAAGTATATTTGTTAACCCGCTTCAGTTCGCACCTTCAGAAGACCTCAACAAATATCCGCGGGATATAGACAGTGATACTGAAAAACTCCGCAGAGAAAAGGTGGATATACTTTTTATGCCTGATGCGCATTTAATATATCCGGGAGGCTTCGCGACATATATAAGCGTTGAAAGCCTTTCAGAAAAACTCTGCGGCGCATTCAGGCCGGGCCATTTCAGGGGAGTTGCTACTGTTGTTGCCAAACTGTTTAATATCGTCAAACCGGCAAGGGCATACTTCGGGCAGAAAGACTTTCAGCAGGCTGTTATCATAAAAAAAATGGTCAAAGACCTTGATATGGCTATAGATGTGGTTATCTGCCCGACCATACGGGAAAATGACGGGCTTGCCATGAGCTCAAGGAACTCATATCTGAATAATGATGAGCGAAAAGCCGCAACTGTTATCAATAAATGCCTTGTCCAGACCACCGAACTTATAAAATCTGGTATAATTGATATAGAGAGTATAAGGAGGTTTATGAAAGAGAAACTTTCAGAAGAACCTTTGATTACAGAGATTCAGTATGCCTCCATGTACTCCACAGAGACGCTGGATGAGCTTGAGAGGGCAGGAAAAGAGGTATTGCTTGCAATAGCCCTTAAGATTGGCAGGACAAGATTAATAGATAATATGATTGTAAAGGCGCAAAATAAAATAGCGGGGAGGTAAATTATATGCTGCGAAGAGTGTATATACAAATACTCGACAACCCCACAGAAGACATTATCTTCTCCACCGAAAGATTTGATGACTCAGCAACAAATAAGGTCCTTGCGGAAGAATTGCAGAAAGAGATGAGCAGTTCTTATCCTTATGTTGTTTCAGTTGAATACATAGACCTGTTTATGGATGACGAGAATGAATTTCCGGAAATAAGGGAACTCCTGAGGCATGGCGCCATTAACACGCCTGTTATCCTCATAAACGGGGTACCGAAGATTCACGGCGGCATCCCTTATGCTGTTATCAAAAAAGAGGTTGAGAAGGTCCTGTCTTCAGGGCCGGTGCATTAGGAGGCTGTTGAAAAAGTCTTTTTTCTGTCATTGCGAGCGAAGCGTGGCAATCTTGCATTTAATAAAATCAATGGGTTAGAGATTGCTTCGTCGCCCCGAAGGCTTTCGGGACTCCTCGCAATGACCTGTGACGAGTTTTTCAACAAGCTGTTAGTATTTAGCGATTATGTAAATATAGCAGAGGATTGTCCTCTGCTATATTTCTGCAAACAAAATGTTATAGATTGACTGCATGAACAAGAACAGTGTCATTCATTATTTTTTCTTCTGTCTTTTTAAAGCCCGCCTTTAAAAGCCATTTTTTCATCTCATTAGGAGAATAGCTTCTTCCTCCGGGTGTGTTGACAAGCATATTCACAGAGAAAAGCGAGCTGTTTACGGGGTGGGCCCTGTCTTTTTCAAGATAGAATTCCTGGATGACCAGCCTTCCTTTTTTATTCAGCGCCTTCCGGCATTTTTTAAGCAGATGTATAATTTCTTTCTCCGAGCATGAGTGAAGTATTTGGCTTGCGAATATGAGATCGTATCCTTTCCCAATATCGTCATAGAGGAAATCCCCTGTGATGAAATCCATGTTTTTCATCCCTGCCTTTCCCGTAACATCCATCGCAATATCCACTGTATCGGGCCTGTCAAAAAGGGTTACCTTTACTCCATGCCTTGCCATCTCGATCGAATACGTCCCCGGTCCTCCTCCGAGGTCCAGTGCAGTCTTTACCCCCTTTAATCCAATTTGCTTAACAATGTCTTTTGCTTTCAGCAACGCAAGGTTATGCATTCCAAGGATGAATGATTTGTGGTCATGCGCCTTTCGATAGGGTTTGCCTGTCTTCATCACCTCATCAAGCCCTGACCAGTTCTGCCAGAGGGTGTTTGCATGCCTCAGGATATCGCCCTGATAATAAGGTTTGCCGCTTACAAGGAATTTGGATGCGAGCGGTGCATTTGAATAAATGTTCTTATGTTTTCCCAAAAGGCCTATGCCTGTGAGTGCATCAAGCAATATCTCTGTTGCCCTTATATCTGTCTTGAGTCTTTTTGATATTTCTTTGGCTGACTTTGCTTTTGCCAGATGGTCAAACACTCTGTAGTTGTTTGCAGTCAATAATACCCTTGAGGCCCTGAAACCTCCCCAAAGTTTCATCAGCTCCTTTGCCTCATTCATAATCGCTGACATGGTGGTCCTCCCTTTAGATATTGATTAAGAAAGCCCGAATGCTCATTCAAGAAGCGAGGGCTTATCAACATCCATATTTTCATCAAGGGCAATGGCCTTCTGCTTTCTTAAATCATCAATTTTCTTTAAAGGTCTATCAAGCATATTGCTCCTGGTTGTAACAAGGAGGTCAAACTCTTTTTTTGCGTCATCAAGTCTTTTGCCCATCGCTTCGAATCTTTCTTTGTATAAACCCCACTGCTTTGAAAATTCTCCCAGAAGCATAAGTATCTCAGATGTTGTTCTTTCAAGATTGAAATTACCTACCGCCTGTCTTATAACAGCAAGCACGGCATATAGCGTAAAAGGCGAACATAAAATAACCTTCTGCTTCAGCGCCTCATCCATTATTGTGGGGTCAGCTTCGTTGACAAAACCGTAAACCTGCTCATTTGGAATAAAGACGATAACATAATCAACTGTGTTGTCAGCCGTGTCTATGTAAGCACGGTTTGTTACCTGCTTAATCATAGTCTTTGTGTTTCTGATAAGTTCTTCTTTGAATCTTTTTTTGTCGTGTTCTGTCTGGGCGTCCAGGTAGTTCTGATAATTTTCGAGCGGGAACTTAACATCCATGTTTATCTTCAGGCTGTTAGGCAGGAAAAACGTGTAATCAGGCCTGCCTGATGAGCCTTCAAGCGTTTTTTGTTTTATGTAGTTTATGCCTTCTACAAGCCCGACAAGCCTTAGGATATCTTCCGCCATGCGCTCGCCCCATTCGCCTCTTTTTTTGGAACTTGCAAGCGCCTGTTTAAGATGCTCGGTTGTGTCCTTAAGCTTTGATGTTATGTCTGCATGATGTTCAACAAGGGTGGATATCTTAACGCTCCCTTTTTCAACCTCAGATAATTTATGCTGCATCTCTGTGAGGGTCTTTGCAATTGTCTCGACGCTCTGGTCAATAAGTTCTTTTTTGCCCTCAAGTTCTTTTTTGCCTTCGACAGTCTGTGATTTAAGTTTCTCTTCAGCAAGTTTCAGGAACTCGGCAGAGTTTTTGGAAAGGGCATCTAAAGAAATGGAGCTAAATGTTTTGCTTAGCTCCTCTTTTATTGTTTCAAAACGTTCTATTTCTTCTTTAAGATGTTTCTGTGACTCCTCAAGTTTTGCCTTTAATTCTCTTTCATCATCAAGCTCAGCCCTGATTTTCTTTATATCATCATCTTTCTGCTGAATCTGCTGCCTGAGTTCATTATTCACGGCTTCAGAGCTTTTTGCCCTTGAAGATGCAATAAGCCATGCAACAATCCCGCCGATTATTAAGCCCAAAATAAAAAAGCCTATTGTTGTCATCTAATCACCTCTGGTATTAACATCGAGTTACTGATAAGTTCATTAGTAAGAAGACATTGTTTGTCTGTGTCCGTCATTGCGGCTTGTCCGCAATCCTTCTTAAAGAAAGATTCCCGACAAGCGGGAATGACAGGAAATGTAGTCATACCTATGAACTCCTTAGTAAATAAATTCTTGAGCAATGTCTGTATTAGTTTCTATGGCTTTGAAACAGGCTGTTGGCCAACAGTCACATCCCATACAAGCCCGTCTTTTTTCTCGATTGCCTCTTTGAGCTTATCCGAGTCAACCATATTAAGGGCATTGAGCTCTTTCAGCCTCGCCGTGATTTTGTCATCATAATTTATGCGTCGTTTGTAGAAATCCTTATAGACCTCGATAAGGATTCTGCCGTCAGATGTTTTTGCTGCCTTTACCGGCTCATATATGATTTTGCCTTTTGTTCCAACAGGCACTTCCTTAAAAAGGAGTTCTGCGACCTCCGGCCTTAGCCTCATACAGCCATGGCTCCTGAATTTATATATGCTCTGAGGCGCATTTGTGCCGTGAAGACCAATGCCCTCAATAGAAAGCTGAAGCCAGTATCTGCCGAGCGGGTTTTCAGCGCCCGGCGGCACTTCTATTAAAACATCCTGCCCACTTGCCTCCATCTCTTTCTGGATTGATAATGGCACATGCCACGTTGGATCCTTTGCCTTTATTGTGATAGTGAAATCTCCGAGATTTGTCTGCCAAGTTGGTTTTCCTGCTGCAATAAAATAATAATCCTTTAGTTTACCGTCAGCAAATCTGTAAAGGGTCCTGTCAGGTATATTTATGACAATGCCGTTGTCGAGCATCATTGGAATAATCCTCTTGAACTTTATCTTCAGTTTCTGCCCTACTTCCAACAGCGAATTAGAATTTATTGAATTGGCTGCTGCAATATATTTCCAGCTCAGGCCGAGCTTGCCTTCTATCGTCCCGCCATAATCACCCTTAAGAACAGTATAGACTATGTCTTTTTCGATAATGTTCTCATCAGCATATAGAGCCGCAGGAAGAGTCAATAAGAATAGCAATAATACTTTGAGCAGTTTAAGCGACCTCATTGCTTTAATAATTTAAGCGCCTCCTTATGCAGATTCTCATTCCCTGCTGCAAGCAATGATACACTTTTTTTAAGGCTGATTTCTACCTTTTCGATCGAGTTGCCTTCGATGTCTGTAAATATACCGCCTGCCTCTTTAACAATCAGCCAGCCTCCCCCGAAATCAAAGCTCCTTGATAACGACGGGTTTGCAAATATGCTTATTGAGCCGTATGCAAGATATGCAAGGTCCAACGCTGTTGCGCCAAGGCACCGCGTTTTCATTGACTTTGCCAGCAATGGAATGATGCGCGGTATATCTTTTTTAGGCGACTGTGCCTCGTATGCCACAAGATAGAGATCGTTATTCTTCTGGGTGTAAATCCTTTCGCCATTTAAAAATGCGCCTTTATCTTTCTCTGCCCAGAACTCATCTCCATTTATAAGATTTACGATATATGAAAGCCCGATATCCCCGATTGTGCTGCCGCCGGCAACTGCAATTGATGCGCAATAAAATGGTATGCCTGCAATTGCATTCTTGCTGCCGTCAATTGGGTCTACCAGCACCTTTTTGCCGCCGCCCCTTATATCTTTAATGCCGAATTCTTCAGAGACAATAGTCAGAGGCTCTCCTATTTTTTCCAATCCCGAGATAATAATATCCTCTGCTTTTTTGTCTATCGGAAATGTCTTGTCTCCTGATGCGCCAATGCCAAGAGCTGTCTGAGTAAGGGGTTTCTGTTTTAACAGGGGAAGTTCTTTAAGGAGCTGTTGCCCGATGTTCCTGAGAGTATTAATGTCCACAAGGGTATTTTACGAAAAGATTTCAGGATAGGCAACATAAGATTGGTTTAAAATAGTTAAGAGAGGCAGGGCATAGCACTCATTTCCCAATACAGAAATCGCTGAATATCCTGTTCAATATATCATCTGTTGTTACAGCACCGACAATCTCCCCGAGCCTGTCAAGCGCCTCTCTCAGGTCAATAGCTGTTATTTCAATCGGCTGATTGGTTTCCATAGACTTCAATGCATTTCCCAATGAATCATAAGCAGCATGGATTGCAATCTTATGCCTCAGGTTGGTGATGATAATCCCTTCTTTCTGCTCTTTCCAGTTTTTAACGCTTGAATTAAAGATGGCTTCTTTAAGTTCTTCAATCCCATCCTCCTTTAGGGCAGAAATATATATTACCCGTGAAGCGTAATCAGTGAGCGCAGAATTACTACCTGATTTGTCACTCCGGCTTGCCCGGAGTCTTTCTTCAGAAGGATTCCCGACAAGCGGGAATGACACCTTATTAATTAAGCTATCAGCACCACTCTTCCTCTCTTGAGGACTAATCAGGTCGGATTTATTAATCGCAATTATCGCATTCTTACCTTTAATTTTCCCAAGTACCTCGAAGTCCTCATCTTTCAAAGGTTCGCTCCCGTCAACTACTGCTATAACCAGGTCTGCGTCTTCGATGGCCCCCAGGCTTCTTTTAACGCCTTCTCTCTCTGCCATATCATGCGATTCCCTTATTCCCGCGGTGTCAATTATCCTCAATGGCAGGCCGTTTATATTCAGATATTCCTCTATAATGTCCCTTGTTGTGCCCGGCATGTTTGTTACAATGGCCCTGTCCTTCTGGAGAAGCGCATTGAGCAATGAAGACTTCCCGACATTCGGCCTTCCCACAATCGCTGCGCCAAGCCCTTCCCTGAAAAATCTTCCTTCCTCATAAGTTTTCAAAAGGGATTCCAACTCCGCAAGGATTGAGCCTGCTGATTCCATCATCTCTTTTTTCGAAGATATTTCTATCTCTTCTTCCGGAAAATCTATGTATGCCTCAACGAATGTACATATCTGAGTCAACGCCTCTCTCAGTTTTAAAATCTTCCCGGAAAGCCTGCCCTTAAGCTGTTCAAGCGCAATCCTTCCTGATTCATCTGTCTTTGCCCTTATGAGGTCAATAACTGCCTCTGCCTCGCTCAGGTCAAGCCTGCCGTTTAAAAAAGCCCTTTTTGTAAATTCTCCGGGCTCGGCAAGCCTTGCGCCTTCCCTGATTACAAGCTCAAGGACCTTTCTTAATGGAAGCATTCCGCCGTGGCAGTTAATCTCGACAATATCTTCTCTGGTGTAAGTATTCGGTGAGCGCATTACTGATACAAGGACTTCATCAACAGTATCATTTGTTGAAGGGTCTTTTACAAAGCCATAGATAATTCTATGAGATGGTGTGTCTGAAATTTTTTTGCCTTTTGGCGAATGGAACAGCCTGTCTGCTATCTTAAATGCGTCTTTGCCGCTCAGCCTGACAATGCCTATCCCGCCTTCTCCGAGAGGGGTTGAGATTGCAGCTATCGTGTCGTCAAGAAACATAATTATATAGTATAACTTACTAATGAGTAGGGAAATACAACAGTTCGTATAGTAATTAATGGGGCGACGATTAAAATTAAATTAATAACGACAACGGCACTATTAAGAAGGAGAACTCCACGTTACGCTGTTTCTTTGGCCAGTTTTTTGTTTACATAGAACTGCTGAATGATCGAGAGGATGTTGTTTACAAGCCAATAAAGGACAAGGCCTGATGCAAAATTAAGGAACATGAAGGTGAATATTATCGGCATAAACATCATAAGTTTCGCCTGCTTCGGGTCCATTGTGGACGGGGTCATCTTCTGCTGTATTACCATGGTTATTCCCATGAGATAGGGCAAAGGTCCGCCGAGAGAAAAGCCTGCGGCCTGCCCAAAGAGGGTATCAGGGGCAGACAGGTCTGTGATCCAGAGCATGAACGGCGCGCCCCTTAATTCAATGGCGATAGACAATATCTTGTAAAGCGCAAAGAATACAGGGATCTGAAGAAGCATCGGAAGGCAGCCGCCCAGCGGATTCACCTTATATTTTTTGTAAAGCTCCATGGTTTCTTTCTGCATCTTCTGAGGATCTTTTTTGTATTTTTCTTTTATCTCGGCCATCTTCGGCTGTATATCCTGCATCTTCTTCATTGACTGCTGGCTTTTGTTTATCAATGGGATAAAGGGAATTCTCGTAATTATGGTAAGTAGAATTATGGCCCATCCGTAATTGCCGGCAACTGCATAGAATTTTTTCAGGAGCCAGAAAAGAGGTCTTGATATGATGGAGAAAAAACCGAAATCAATAATATGCTCAAGACCAAGATTCAATTCCTTGAGTTTGTCATGCTCTTTTGGCCCGGCATAAACAATAAAATCATTAATGCCCGGCTTGCCCTTAAATGCAACTACAGATGCATCCTGAACCTTCCATGCTTTTGCCTCATCCATCGGGGTCACAGGCACAACAGCCGCAAAAAAGTATTTGTCCTCCTGCGCAATCCATTTCAGCCCACCCTGATAGCTCTTGCCCTCTTTCAGCTTTTTTGCATCCAGCTCTATCCTGTCCGCGTCTTTCAGTATCACAGGCCCCAGATGCGCTGATTCGTCTTTCCTGTCATGGAGCCCGAAATCAGCGCCAAGCGTTATCCAGTATTCAGGAAAACCCGTAATCTCATCTTTGAGGTCAAACTTGTAACTGTCATAATAAAATGTATAGGTCCTTCTTATCGCGTATTCAGGGGCCGCGTACTCAAAAACAACTGAGCCGGTTTTTGAGTTTTTATCAAGGTTGATGTCCTTTCCTAAAACCCTGAAGTTTGCATTCGAAAGGCTGAAATTATTCTGAGGCCCGACAGCCAAAGGCGGAACAACGCCACGCCCTTTCTGAAGGAGAACGGCCATGCCGTCTTTATCTTTATACTTTTTTAATTCCCATTTTTTTATTGTCCCGCCGGCTGACGAGAATATCGCAGAATACAGGTCTGTCTCAACCTTAATCTCTTTTTCTCCGGAAGGTACAGCCGGCATCGAAGGAAGCACAGAAACCGGCTTTACAGCCTCCTGCTTTTTCTCTTCTCCCTGGGCTGTCTTTGCCTGCTCCGTCACCGGTTTTGGAGGCACAGGCTTAATGAAAAAATACTGGTAGCCGACCAGTATGGCTATTGAAAGGATTATGGCGATTAGTGTTCTTTTGTCCATTTCCATAATTATTTATCTCACAGGGTCATATCCGCCGGAATGAAACGGATGGCACCTGAGAATCCTTTTTGCTGACAGACAAACACCTTTTAAAGCGCCGTATTTTTCTATTGCCTCTGCCGAGTATTCAGAACACGTAGGAGTGAACCTGCAGGCATTAGGGAGCAGCGGCGAGAGCAAATATTTATACGCTTTTATGGCCGTTGACAATATCTTCTTCATCATTTCACCTGACCTGTGTTTTTTCCGCCCTGGGCAGCTTTATCTCGAAGGCATTAAGGTACTGCGCGTTGTTAAGAGGCTCTTAAGCTTTGTATCTGCGTCAGCGCTACTAGTCTCACAACAAGCACCCGCACATCACACACTTAACTTTTTCCTGCCCTTTGCCCTTCTCCTCTGAAGGATCTTCTGCCCTCCCTTTGAACTCATGCGTTCAAGGAAGCCGTGCGTGCGTTTCCTTTTTTTCTTGTGTGGATTATATGTGGTATATGTTCCCATAGTCTTTCTCCGAAAGGAAAGTATAATCTTTTGATGAAAATAAAGTCAAGTTTGAGGAGTGCAAATGTTATAATTTACAATGTCTGATATTTTAAAAATCTCGGCTGTATTTATCTTCATCCTTATCCTCCTTAGAAAGAAACTGAATGTCGGCTATGTAATGCTCATAGCCTCCGGCCTGCTTGGTTTTTTGTACCTGATGCCGCCCCAGGCCATATTCTCTACGATAAAAAATGCACTTATTGACAAGGTAACGATAAAGCTTGCGCTTGCCCTAACCATGATAAAAAGCTTCGAATTAATACTAAGAGAAAAGGACGTCCTGTCAGACATGATGAAGGCGTCAAAGGCCTTGCTGCTGAAGAAAAAAGCAGTAATAGTCTCAATGCCCGTCCTGATAGGGCTTTTGCCGTCTATCGGAGGCGCATATTTTTCAGCGCCCATGGTTGACGAATCAACAAAAGGCATGAAAATGTCCCAGGAAGAAAAGGCCTTCATAAACTATTGGTTCAGGCATCCATGGGAGTATATACTTCCGCTATATCCAGGGATACTCCTTGCCGCGGCTGTATCCGGCATGGAATTGAGAAACCTTATCATCGCAAATACAGCTTATGCCTTTTTTATTGTAATAACAGGACTTATCTTCAGCATGCGCAATGCCTCAGGCGCATTCCCGGTGGCTGAGGGTGTATCAAAAAAAGGGCTTCTGAGTTTTATCCCTATCGCTGTAGTGCTCCTGCTCGTTGTCATTTTCCATCTGGAGCTCCATTATGCCCTGCTGCTTGTAATCATTGCGCTTTTTATATTTTACAGATTTAACGCGAGGGACGTCATCAGAGTATTGAAACACGGCCTGTCAATGGATGTGATTGTGCTTATCATCGGCATTATGCTGTTCAAGGAAACAATGGAGGCATCAGGCGCAGTAAAAAATCTGAGTGGTTTTCTGACATCAAAAGGGATTCCGTTTACCCCCATACTCTTCCTCCTGCCGTTTGCAACCGGCCTTCTGACAGGCATAACCGTAGGCTTTGTCGGAAGCACATTTCCGCTTATCATGAGTATTGCCGGCGGGCCGTCCATAGGCGTAATTTCATTTGCATTTGCTTCAGGTTTTTTAGGCGTCCTGCTTTCTCCTGTCCACATCTGCCTTGTGCTCACAAGGGAATATTTCAAGGCAGACATGTGGGGGGTGTACAAGAAGATAATACCCGCAGGGAGCATTGTTTTTTTAGTTGCTGTTGTGGAGTATCTGATTTTAAGATAGGCCTCCCCTCCCTTAACCTTGATTAAATCGGCATGAAATAGTTACTATATTAACCACAAATTTTCTCTCCTCCCGGCATGCCGGGAGCAGATAGGAGGTATACAGTGTTTTCAGATATAGCATGGGCAATGGGATCGGGTGGACAGGATGCAGGGGCACAGGGCGGAGGTTCAATGCTTCAGTCCTTTTTACCGCTGATATTGATATTTGTTATATTTTATTTTCTCCTCATAAGGCCTCAGCAGAAAAAGGCCAAGGAACACAGACAGATGCTGGATAACCTGAAAAAAGGTGATAAGGTTATCACCTCAGGCGGGATATATGCTGTTGTCGAGGCAGTTGGAACAAATACCATTACTCTGAAAATTGCAGAGAATGTAAAAGTAAAATTAGGAAAGGGAAACATTGCGGCAGTAAGGCCTGCTTCAGAGGAAGAGTGATTTACTTTAAAGGCGCAAGAAGTTCATAATAGTTGTCATTCCCGCTTGTCGGGAATCTTTCTTTTTCGGAAGGATTGTCCGCCTTGGCGGACTCGCCCGAGGCTGAGCGGACAAGCCGCAATGACAGAAACTCACTTTGCATCACTTTATTTCGGAGGTTAGATTTAGATGAAGAAAAATATTCTCTGGAGATTAATCCTTATCGGCTCAACAATTGTTCTTGCAGTGGTCTTTTTCCTGCCGAACACGCCTTTATTCAGTCAGATGCCTGAGTGGTGGAAAAAGAATATGCCTGATAAAGGGATAACAATGGGCCTTGACCTTCAGGGCGGCATACACCTTGTCTTTGAAGTTGAGGGGGAAAAGGCTGTTGAGCTGACAACAGAGCGTATTGCGCAGTCATTAAAGGATATCCTGGCCAAGAAAAAATTGAGCGCTGATATTACAAGCAGCGGCATGCTCATAACAGTTGCCTCTGCATCAATGGATGTGAGAAAGGCTATAGAGGAGAACTACCCGATACTGACGCCTGTTGAGACGGGAGCCAGGGTTGTTTATAAGATATCAGATAAAGAAGCAGGCAGAATCAGGGACGGCGCTGCTGACCAGGCGCTTGAAACAATCCGAAACAGGATAGACCAGTTTGGAGTTGCAGAACCTACAATTCACAGGCAGGGCACAAACGAGATAGTAGTCCAATTGCCGGGGATAAAAGACCCAAAACGGGCCATAGAGATAATAGGGAAGACCGCACAACTTGAATTTAAAATAGTTGATGATTCATCGGCTGTTGCTGCCGAGATACCGGCGTCCATAGAGCCGGGAGAAGAAGAAAATCTTCTGAAAAAGTTCGCAGAAAAAATCCCTGCGGATGACGAGATACTCTTTGAGAAAAAGGTCAACAGGGAAACCGGAGCAGTCAGAAAAATACCTGTACTCCTTAAAAAACAGTCCGCGCTTACAGGCGACCTGCTCAAGGAGGCAAGGGTCAGCATAGATTCATCAAATTTTGGCCAGCCTTATGTTTCGATATCGTTCAATACAGCAGGCGCAAAACTCTTTGAAGAGGTAACCGCCGCCAATGTCAAGAAAAGGCTTGCGATAATACTTGACACATCCGTATATTCAACCCCTGTAATCCAGGAGAGGATTGGAGGCGGAAATGCGCAGATATCCGGAAGCTTCTCCATGGATGAGGCAAAGGACCTCGCGATAGTCCTGAAGGCCGGCGCGCTTCCCGCGCCTATAAAGATGCTGCAAAATATAACTGTGGGGCCGTCACTTGGAACAGATTCAATCGAAGCGGGAAAGAGGGCAGGCATGCTCGGAACCATACTCGTTGTAATCTTCATGGTTATCTATTACAGGCTTTCAGGTGTTATTGCAGATTTTGCGCTTGTCCTGAATATCGTATTGCTGCTGGGTGCAATGGCCTTCCTTAATGCAACCCTTACAATGCCGGGCATTGCAGGCATAATCCTCGCAATCGGCATGGCAGTTGATTCAAATGTTCTTATGTTCGAAAGGATGAGGGATGAGTTGCGCTCCGGCAAGACGCCGAGAGCTGCGGTGGATTCAGGCTATCACAAGGCGTTCTGGACCATATTTGATTCGCATGTGACAACCCTGATAACAGCAATGGTTCTCTTTCAGTTCGGCACCGGCCCGATAAAGGGGTTCGCAGTAACCCTCAGCCTGGGCGTTGCCATAAATCTTTTTACGGCGCTTATAGGCACAAAAACAATTTTTGACATCATAAACAGCAGGCATGATGTCAAAAAGCTGAGCATATAATGATCCGTGTGAATATAATGTCCTGTGTCAGCTTCCGCTCCTGTCATTCCGGCTTGCCCGGAATCTTTCTTTCGGAAGGACTCCCGACAAGCGGGAGTGACAATCCAATGGAGGACATTTGTTATGCAGGATTCAATAATTTAGAGGAGGATAGATGTTAGAACTGATAAAAAATACGAATATAGATTTCATGGGCAAAAAATATATCGCCTTTGTGTTTTCAGGCATTCTTTCAATTATCGGCATAATCGCCATAATCCAGATAGCCAACGGAAAGGCAAATCTCGGGATTGATTTTGCAGGCGGAACCTCAATACAGCTCAAATTCGAAAAACCAGTGGTCCTTCATAATATAAGAAAGGCCATTGAAGACAGCGGGCTCAGGGATTTTGACCTTCAGGACCTGCCCACTGAAAACAAGATTCTCATAAGAGTAAAAAAGGCAGAGCATAATCTCGGCCAGACATCAGAGACAATAACGAACATTATAAGCCAGAAACTTCCTGATAATAAATATGTTGTTGATTCAACAACCGAGATAGGCCCGAAGGTCGGAGGCAAACTCAGGTTAGACGCAGCAAAGGCAGCTGTGTTTGCCGTTATAGGAATACTTGTATATGTTGCATTCAGGTTTAAGTTCAACTTTGGTGTGGGCGCAACAATAGCAACATTCCATGATGTGCTTGCAGTCCTGGGTGTGTTCTTCCTGATGGGACGCGAGATAAACCTGATACTCGTAACAGCGCTCCTTACAATTGCCGGTTATTCCCTCACAGATACAGTTGTTGTCTTTGACAGGATACGGGAAAACCTCAAGATAAAGCATAAAGAGCCGCTTGAAGCTATTATGAATGCAAGCATAAACGAGGTGCTTTCAAGGACCATCATAACTTCACTCACTGTCCTCCTTACATCAATTGCACTCTTCTTTTTTGGAGGCGAAGTCATCCATGACTTTAGCCTGGCAATGATTATGGGAGTTGTTATCGGCACGTATTCCTCAATATTCATAGCAAGCCCTACTGTCTTGTTGTGGGGAAGCAAAAGGCCGTTTGCCAAGAGGTAAAAAAATGTCATTGCGAGGAGGTCGATACGAGACCGACGTGGCAATCTCAAGCTGAGATTTCTTCGCTTCACTCGGAATGACAACCGAGCGAATAAGACTATAAACCGCTCAGAGGCAATCCCGCGCCAATAAGGAAAGAACAATAATGGAAAAACGCTGGCTTGTAAGCAGAACCAATCCTGAATATATAAGATATATATCAAAGGCCGCTTCTATCTCCCCTGCACTTTCACAGATACTTATAAACAGGGGCTTAAAGACCCCGCAGGAAATAAATGATTTCCTGAAGCCGGGCATATCCGGCCTTTCAGACCCTTTTGAACTGCCCGGAATAAAAACTGCCGTGGAAAGAATAAGACATGCGCTTGATATTAATGAACGCATCCTTGTCCACGGTGATTATGACGCCGACGGCCTCACTGCCACGGCAATAATGGTCCATGCGCTCAGAATGCATGGCCTGGACGTCCATTATTTTATCCCTAACAGAATTGCACATGGCTATGGCTTCAATCCTGCCGCTGTAAAGATTGCAAAGGAACTCGGGGCAACACTCATAATCACGGTTGACTGCGGCATAACATCTTTTGAGGCTGCTGCTTATGCAAAAGCTGAGGGTATTGATGTAATAATTACAGACCATCATGAACCGGTAAAACACAGGATACAGGATGCAAGATACAAGATACAAGATGAAAAAGATCGTGCATCGTGCATCGTGCATCATGCATCATTCGAACTGCCCGACGCCGTTGCAGTTATAAATCCTAAACTTGAAACTTGCAACTTGCATCTTGCATCTCTCTCCGGCGCCGGCGTGGCATTCAAGATTGCCCAGGCATTAGAACAACCCTCGAACCCTTCTTTTCTTTTGCTCGACCTTGCCGCCATAGGCACAATGGCAGATGTTGTTCCTCTCACAGGGGAAAACAGGATTATTGTCAGGGAAGGACTGAAGCTTATTCACGAAGGCCGGCGGCTCGGGATTAAGGCGCTTAAAAGCATTGCAGGCCTTGATGGGCGGCAAATCAGGGCAGAGCTTTTATCATTCACAATAATACCGAGGATAAATGCAGCGGGACGGCTTGCTGATTCGCAGGATGTAGTGCGGCTTCTGCTTTCAGACAAAGAGGAAGAGGCGCTGGAACTGAGTTCATGGCTTGACAGGCTTAATTCTGAAAGACAGAAGCTTGATGAAGAAGTCTATCAGGAGGCATTATCAAGGCTTGCCGCAAAAGAACACGACTCAGTTATTGTACTCTCAGGAGAGGGATGGCATCTGGGCGTTGTGGGCATTGTTGCATCAAGGCTTGCAGAAAAATTTTATTGCCCGGCATTTATCTTCTCAGAAGAAAATGGAATAGCAAAGGGGTCCGCAAGAAGCATCCCTTCTTTTGACCTCTGTAAAGGACTTTCTGAGTGCAATCGCCTCGGGCGACCCGCCGGGGCGGGTGAACTTCTTCTTTCTTTTGGCGGGCACAAGCAGGCAGCAGGCATAAAGCTCAGGGCAGAAAATATTTCTGATTTTGAAAAAGCAATACAGGGCGTCATAAAAAGCAGCCTGAGCAAAGATGACTTTATACCGTGCCTTGATATTGATGCAGACATCACGCTCGCCGAGGCCAATCATAACCTTGTCAAAGAACTTTCAATGCTTGAACCTCTGGGCTGCGGAAATGAGAAACCATTCCTTGGCTCTAAAGGACTCGAGGTTATTAATCCAAGAATAGTCGGAAACAACCACCTCAAGATGAGACTTAAGCAGGGCCCGCAAACAATAGATGCCATCGGCTTTGATATGGGAGAGCCCAGCCCGCCGGATACCATAGATGCGGTATTCACTCTGGATATTAATGAATACAACGGCAACAGCTACCTCCAGTTAAACCTCAAGGCATTCAGGCCTAGTAAATAAAAATAGGGTTCAAGGGTTCAGGTTAAAAAATTCAATCACTTGACCCCTGGACTCCTCAACCCCTCGAACCCTTCCCTGAAAGTTGTATAATAAACCCATGGCAGACGATGTTATTACTGACGATGTTATTACTATTGATGATTTAATCAGGAAAGTGCTCTCCTATAACCATGACGCTGACATCGAACTTCTGAGAAAGGCATATATCTTCTCAAGCGAGGCGCACATCGAGCAGACAAGGATAGAAGGCTCGCCATACATAGAGCACCCTCTGGCTGTTGCCTCTATTCTTGCCGATATGAAAATGGACACAACAACCCTTGCCGCGGCCCTCCTCCATGACACAGTTGAAGACTCAAGCGCAACAGTAAAAGATATAAAAACCCTTTTCGGAAACGATGTAGCATTTCTTGTTAATGCCCTCACAAAACTTAGCAAGATGGAGTTCATGACAAAAGAGGAGGCTCAGGCGGAAAATTTCAGGAAGATGCTTCTGGCCATGGCAGAGGATGTGCGCGTAATACTCATAAAATTCGCTGACAGGCTTCACAACATGAAAACACTCGAACACCTTCCCGAGTCTAAGAGAAAAAGGATTGCCGCCGAAACTCTGGACATATACGCGCCGATCGTAAACAGGCTTGGCATCGGCTGGCTTAAGACAGAGTTTGAAGACCTGAGTTTCAAGTTTCTGCTTCCTGAACTTTACAGCGAGATTACAAGAAAGATTGCAAAGAGAAAAGAAGAGCAGGAAGGCTATCTCAAAGAGGTTGCGGACGAGATTAAGAAAAAACTGAAAGAGGAGAATATTGCAGGGAAGGTTTCAAGCAGGGTAAAGCACAGCTACGGCATATATCAGAAAATGCAGAAACAGCAGATCACATTCGAGCAGGTGCATGATGTGCTCGGAATCAGGATTATCACTGACTCAAAGGCAAGTTGTTACACGATAATGGGCATTATCCATTCGCTCTGGACGCCTGTCCCCGGCAGGTTCAAGGATTACATCGGAGTCGCAAAATCAAATATGTACCAATCCCTGCATACAACAGTAATAGGCCCCAAAGGCGAAAGGGTTGAGTTCCAGATAAGGACAGAAGAGATGAACAGGGTTGCAGAAGACGGCATAGCGTCCCACTGGCGGTATAAAGAAAAAGGCGCGTTCAACGAAAAAGACAGCAGATACATCTCGTGGCTCAGGGAGCTGATACAATCGCAGAAAGAGTTCTCCGATGCAAAAGATTTTCTTGAAGAAGTAAAAGGCGCGGTAGTCCCTGACGTCGTATATGTCTTCACTCCAAAGGGAGACATACAAGACCTGCCTGTCGGCTCGACTCCCGTGGACCTTGCATACAGCATCCATACACAGATAGGCCACAGGTGCGTGGGCGCAAAGGTCGGCGGAAAGATTGTGCCCCTGAGATACCAGCTTAAAAACGGCGATACAGTAGAGATAATAACCTCTCAGGCACACGGGCCGAGCAGGGACTGGCTGAAATTTGTTGTAACACAGAGGGCTAAAAGCAGGATTAAACAGTGGATAAAGGCTGAGGAGCGCACGCAGAGCGTAGAACTCGGCATCAGGCTTTTAGAGACCGAACTGAAAAAGCACAATATGAGCAATGCCATGATGAAATCTGACGAGGTGCTTAAAGTCGCAAAGGCCCTGGGAGTTAACTCCCTGGAAGAACTTTTTGTATCTGTTGGATTCGGCAAAATCTCTCCCCAGCAGGTTGTAAATAAACTTCTCCCTGAAAAACCTGTTGAGGAAATAGTTTCCAAACATGCCAAACCGCCGGCAGAGCAGAAGGGCATAAGCATAAAAGGGATAGATGATATCCTCTATCATACGGCCAAATGCTGTTTCCCGGTGCCGGGAGACAACCTTGTCGGTTTCATTACAAGAGGGAAAGGCGTAACCATCCACAACAAAAAGTGCCATAACCTTGAAAGGCTTGCCATTGATGATGCGCGGTTTGTTGAAGTTGAATGGAAGCAGGAAGGCGAAACAACATACCCTGCAAGGTTATTGGTTGAGGCTGTGGACAAACCCGGCATACTTGCAAACCTCAGCGCCCTTGTCTCGTCCGTGAATGTAAATATCAGGCACCTTGAGGCAAGCTCGAGTCCTGACAAAACAGCGCACATCGGCTTCATCCTCGAGGTCAAAGACAAGAAACAGCTTACAGCCCTTATACAGAAAATCGCCTCAGTGGACGGGATATTGAGGGTAAAGAGGTAGAGGACATATGTTTTTATGTTGAAAAAAAACAGCAATTATGCTACATTTACTATGTGGAATGTATATGTTGAAAACTGAGAAGATAAAAACCCATGTGATGTTTCCATCCGACCTCCTTAGGGCCATAGACAAGACTGTTGGCGGCAGAAAGCGCAGCAAATTTATAGTCGAGGCAGCGGAAAAGAAGCTCGCAGATATAAGGATTCAAAAAGCATTGGAAGCCACAGCGGGCTGCTGGAAAGATGAAAACCACCCTGAACTTAAAACCCAGAAAGATATAAGAGCTTATCTTAAAAAAACAAGAGAGAGCACAGATAAAAGGATAAAGCGATTCAGTGGATGATTATCTGCTTGATTCTGATGTCATTATTTGGTTCCTGAGGGGCAGAGAGAAAGTAGTAACTTTGCTGAAGAGCCTTAGGCCATTGGGTTGTTCGCCGCTGTCAATAATAGAGATAAAACTCGGCATGAAAAAGGGCGAAGAAAATGCTACAAATCTTTTCTTTGATGCAATAAAGGTCTGGGAGATAGACAGAGAAATTGCCGAGAAGGCTGCAAATTACATACTGAGCTGCAGTAAAAAAGGAATTACCTTAGATTTTGTTGATGCAACAATAGCCGCAACGTGCAAAACAAGAAATCTGACATTAATGACTTACAATACAGACCACTATCCCATGCAAGATATAGCGAAATATAAAATGCCGCAGTTGACTATGTAATCCATTACACAATCAGGAAGGGGATTACATAAAAGAGCATAGCGCAGAGAGCAAAGAGCATAGAGGAAGCCATATTTTACAAGGTGTTACACGCTATGCGCTGTCTTTTTTTATCCTTCTTAACCTTAGCCTTAACCTGTTTTTATTGTGGTATAATACTTCTACAAAAATTTAAATTGGTTTATTATGACAAAAGATGAAATTATAAATTACTGGCTGAATTCAGCCAGTGCTGACTTAAAAGCAATGAACAGCCTTTTTAAAAGTGGTCATTATATATGGGCCTTGTTTTTAGGACATCTGGTTATAGAAAAACTTTTAAAAGCAGTCTATGTCAAAAATATTGGTACAAATGTGCCTTATATACACAACCTCATAAGAATCGCCGAAGAGACAAAGCTGGAATTGACAGAAAAACAAAAGGATTTTTTAGCTGAAGTCACAACATTTAATATTAAGTCGCGCTACCCCGATTATAAAGGCAGATTCTATAAGAAGGCTACCAGAAAATTTACGGCGCACTACCTCAAAGAGATAAAGGAGTTCAGACAATGGCTGCTCAAAAAGACAAAAAAATAGTTTATCAAAAAATTAAAGACTACATTAAAATCTTACGCCAAAACGGAATTGATATTTGGAGAGTATACCTCTACGGTTCATATGCAACAAATAGATACACTGATAAAAGCGATATTGATATTGCAATCTTCTTAAATAAAGACGATATAGATGGTTTTCTGGAAGACGCCCAATTTATGAAACTGACAAGAAAAATAGATTCAAGAATTGAGCCTCATTCATTTGCCAGGTTGGATTTTAAAACAGACCCCTTTGTCAGAGAAATCGTTACTAAAGGCAAACGGATTGCCTGAGGCATACAAATAGCCTCCTTATGTAATCCATTACACAATCAGGAAGTCGGTACGACTCGCAACCGAGGGGATTACATAAAAGGCAGAGGCTGAGGTTGAGGTTGAGACTGAGACCGAAAACACAACCGCCTGATTTCTCATGTTTTCTCATCCTTTGCCTTTACCTTAACCTTAGCCTTAATCTGTTTTTCTTGTGGTATAATACTTGCAACTTTCTCAGTTGAAGACAGAATTTTGAGAGGTGTGAAAATGAGAGATTTTAAACTATTGAAACTATTTGACCTATTTACCCTAAGGAGCACACGTTATACCCTGATTCTTTTATCCCTATTCACCTTCTTAACCTTTTTCCTCTTATTACCCTTGCAGTCCGTTTACGCCGCTCCCCAGATGGCTGACTACTGCTACCTGCCGAAGTTTATAAAAAATCTTCCCCTGATTTAAATTTTCCTTCTTCCATATTTTCGTTAGCTATTACAAAAATTGTGATATAATGGGTTCATAACAGAGGAGGTGGTTATAAATGAAGGCGTTAGAGATAGATGACCGACTTGAAAGCTTGATAAATGAACTGGAATTCAAGGATGCAAAAGAAGTAATAAAAGATTCTTTATTCACTGAAATTTTTTACAGGATTTCCAGGTTTACCGATGAGACAAAGCGGTTTAATGATAAATATGGGAAAATCTTAGAGGAGTTCAAAAAAGAATACGAATCTAAAGCAGAAGATTATGAAAAGTATGATGACCTGATGGCATGGGAATTTGCACAACAGGGAAAAGAATACTGGGAAAAGAAACTGCAAGAATTGAAAAGTGTTCTATAAACTTGTCGAAGAATTTTCAGACATTATTACTGCTTATTCGATTTTTGAATATAAGCGATATGGCTTGGCCACAGAGCTTGTTGCCAAAATTGACTTTAAAGACGGCTCTTTGCTGCATATCAAGGATTATCTATTCATTGAAGGCACGAGAAAATATTCTTATCACTGGCAGGATGCTCAGGGCAGATTAATAACTCGCTGGGACAATTCGCCGCATCATAAAAGACTATCAACATTTCCACATCACAGACATTTGCCTGAAGAAGTAGCAGCTTCAAGAGAAAGAACCATCAAGGATGTATTGGCCATTATAAAAGACGTTATTCTACCAGTCTAACAGACTTTCATTTGTGCGAGGCTCGGAGGGATAAAAAATGAGAAAGCCGGACTATGTAATCCATTACACAATCAGGAAGGGGATTACATAAAAGGTTGAGGCTGAGGTTGAGGCTGAGGCTGAGACTGAAAACACAACCGCCTGATTTCTCATGTTTTCTCATCCTTTGCCTTTACCTTAACCTTAGCCTTAACCTGTTCTTATTGTGGTATAATACTTGCAAAGTTTGCAGATATGATGGAGGACTTAATATGAAAGCTACCGTTAAAAAGGAAGGCTTGTTGATTCCCAAAAGGTTTTTAAAGGGAGTAGAAACAGTGGAAATCAAATTAGAGAAGAATAGGCTTGTTGTTTTACCTGTCCGAACCGGAGAGGACCCTATTTTTGCTCTCGGGAGTCACCCGGGGCGCAGCGGGTTAAAAGATGCCTCCATTAATCATGACAAATACATCTATGAAAGGGGTTAGAATATGTCGCTGCTGTTTCTTGATACATCTTTCATAGTTGCCCTGGAAGATGCGGATGACCAGAATCATTTCCATGCCGTTGCTTACTGGAAAAAGTTCAAAAAACATCCTGCTATGCTCGTCACGACCGACTATGTTTTTGATGAAACGGTTACCTTTATGAAAAAGAGAATAAACTATAAAAAGGCGATTGAAGTGGGAAATCTCCTTCTCTCCAGTCCAATACTTGAAATGGTTCATATATCTAAAGAAGACTTTGAGAATGGATGGGGACTATTTAAAAAATACTTAGACAAAGGCTTTTCCTTTACAGACTGTCTGAGCTTTATAGTGATGAAACAGAGGGGTATTCGTGAGGCGTTGGCATTTGATGATCACTTCAGACAAATGTCGTTTGAGGTAATGCCATTTTGAAAAACTTGAGAGGTGGAAAATGAGACCCTTTAAACTATTGAAACTATTTGACCTATTTACCCTAAGGAGCACACGCTATACCCTGATTCTTTTATCCCTATTCACCTTCTTACCCTTTTTACCCTTGCAGTCCGTTTACGCCGCTCCCCAGCAAGCTGACTATTGTTACCTGCCGCCCTTTGTTACTGACCCGAATACCCCTCCTAATATCGCTTTTATTTATGAAAAAACTGCTGATATAAAGAAGAGAGCATACTCTACATCTTATCTTTCATCTCAGACATATTACGGTTTTTTTGATTCATCAGTAAATTATAACTGGGACAGCACCAATCATTATTTCTATAAGCCTTCGACTGCCTGCACACCTTCAGCAACAGCCTTGGGTTGTATCTCCGGCAATGTTCTGAACTGGGCATTAATGAGCGCCCTCGACATATCAAGAAAAGCTATAATCGGGTTTGGTTGGCCTGAGCCCGGAGGAGGAGGAGGAGGAGGAGATGTTTTCACATATTCAGGAAATTTTTGCAGTGCATGGGATGCAGCCGGCACTACATGCACCAATGCCGATAAAACTCCGCTAAGCTACGGCCAATGGGAAGACGGAAACACCATGGATTTGGGTGTTACTATGAGCTTGGGGGGAACTAATTACAGTTATGTCTACTGCCTCTCAAAAACAACAGGGTCAAACCCAACCGGCTTAAAAATAAGAGTTAAGAGTGGCACTACTGTTCCGGGGTGCACCGGCGGCAGTGGAATTACAGATATCATTAGCACCAGCGGACAGGTTGCAGTAAAGTTTCATAAGGTATGCAGCAATAATTCAGCCAAGGTTTGTACAGCAGACAGTGATTGTACTTCACCCGGCACATGCAATGAGGAAGAAAGAAGAGGAATTATACAGAAATATGGAGACAAAGATAAAAACTATCAATATGACAGTGATGCCCCAAGGTTTGCGATAAGGCGATGGCATACAGGTCAGGATAAACAGGAAGATATTAGAAAAAATACTACTTTGACCGATGCCGAGAGCACTTCATATTTAAAAACCCTGCTTACTGCTGCATCAAAGGCACCGCCTTCAGACACAGCCACCTCGCTTCTTGGTAATATGATGGATGATTTGATTGATTATTTCAATGATGACGGAGCCACGTCTATCGCATATAGCGATAATGATTCATGGACACAGTCCCCTTACAACTGGAAAGACAGCGACAGTGATACAGATGCTAATGCAGATCCTGCAACACAGTGCAGAAAAACATTTGCCATTTTTATCACAACAGGCAATGAACTTTTAACTGCTGATACTACAACTCCTGTTTTGGTAAGCACCCCCGCACATGAATGCAACTCTATCGCGACTTTTGATTATCCTAAAACCTGCATTGTTAATGGTGATTGCCCTGCTGGAAAGACGTGTACAAGCGGCATATGTTCAACAACAAGTTATACATGCAGCCATGCCTTTGAAAAAAATGCTTGTTATGCGTTCAAAACAGATTTTAAAACAACAGCCGGCACGCAGAACATCAGGACTTATATCTTGCATACAGCTTTTTATGGCGCAGGAGCGACATATGAGCCTTATCTTGCATGCGCAGCCAATGCCGGAGGCGGCGAGTACATGAAAGTAGATGACCCTGCCAACTTTCAGTCAAAGCTCGAAGAAGCACTTTTAAATATCCTATCAACCTCTGCATCTGCTTCAACGGTCGCGACACTCACAACACAGACAAGGGAATCATCAACCCTGACACAGGCTTATTTTTATCCAAAAAAAGAAGGCACAGACCTGAAATGGATTGGATATCTCAGGCTTCTCTGGTCTGATGGCGGCGCAAATTTAAGAGAAGATACTGCAAACAGAGCCTGGCTTGACCTGAAAAAGGACAAAATACTTTCCTTCTGGTATAGTTCTGCATCTACTTCTTACAAGGCAAAACTGTATGATGATGCTGACGGCGACCAAAAGATAGATGCCTGTGTTGTTCCAACAGATGCAAATACAATAAGCACTGACGATATAGCGTCCATATGGAATGCACAGAGCAAGCTAATGGCAGGGGTACCAAGTGACAGGACTATAAAAGTAGGCATTGGAAATACCAGCGGGTTTGTCAACAGTTCTCAATTGCTTGATTTTACAACCGGGATAAAAGCCACGGTTCAGCCCTTCTGGAGCTGGGCAAGTTCTTGCAGCGACAATACAAGCCGCTGGTGCAATACTACGGCAGCGCCTTATAGTGACTGCTTTTATTGCAGCACAGGCCGTGCATGCTCAGGAGGCACTAATCCAGAGTGTAATTATTGCACTACAGACACATCCAGGGTATGTACTGCTCCTGCTGATTGCAGTTACTGTACCATAAACACTTCAAGGAATTGCAGCGCTACGAATCCTGACTGTAATTACTGTCAGAATACAGCTCTTGACCCAAGCGATGCAATCAATGTAGTGCTTAGAGCCAGGACCTGTACTGCCGGAGCCGCGCCTGTACAGGCATGCAGATATTGCAGCACCGACACTAACATCTCATGCACCTTAGACGCAGATTGCCCGGGTGGAGGCACTTGTTTGAATACTTCGGATATAAATTGTATATCAGCTACCGCAACCGTCGGGAGTTATACTTTCACAGGCTCCACCTGCACTGCAGACACATGCAACACAACCGCTACATGTGACACAACCCCAACCTGTAATGTAGAGTGTGACCAGAACTGCGCTGAATCAGTGATTAAGTATGTACAAGGTTATGACAGGCCGACCAATACAAGCGGTACCCCTGTCACCTATCCCGGCAGTAAATTCAGGCTAAGACATACCCCTGCTGTATCTGGTTCAGACCTCACTTCAAATATTAATAAACTCGGCGATATTGTCTATTCCACGCCTCGAATCTCTCCGAATTCCGCCATAAACGGCTATGATGTTACATACAAGGATAGTACATATTCGGACTGGATAAATTCAAAAATAAAAGGCACGTGCACGACTGCTGCTGATTGTCCCGGGACATCAGACAAAACCAGTTCTGAAGACCAGACTTGCCCTATAGCAACAGGTGTGTGTACAGGAACTACTACTATAGGAGACGGTTACACGCCCATAGTTATTCTTGGCGCAAATGACGGCATGGTCCATGCATTCAAGGTAAGCAAGATTAAAGACCTCAGCCCGACAGAGGACGACTGTTATAATGAGCATTCAGGAACGAACTCATGCGCTGATCCTGCGCCTGATGTAACATCAGGTACAGGCTCTCAGGTTGCAAGGTTCGCTGACAAGCCGCACTCAGTAAAAACAAGTGACAGCGGAACAGGGACTGACAAAGTGCCTCCTTCTGACATTGGAAAGGAATTGTGGGCTTACATACCTTTTAATGCAGTTCCTTTTCTCAAGTGGTATTGCGACAAGAACTACTGCCACATCCCCATGGTTGATGCGAGGTTCACTGTGATTGACGCCTCGATAGACTATGACAAGGACGGAACAATCAAGCCTGAGGGCGGAGGAGCAGGCCAAGAAAGCAGGCTTGCCACTAATAACAGGTGCGATACCGGCGCTTCTCCGACTTCTCCATGCCCCAATTACCCATGGAGAAGACTACTTGTAGGCGCAATGGGAGTCGGTGGGAAAAAGATAACGGTTGGAAGCAATACATGGAGCTCTTCTATTTTTGTGCTTGATATTACAAACCCGACAAACCCTGTGCTTTTGTGGGAAAGGCCTTTGCCTGACAATACACTCACAACAAGCAACCCTGCAACTATCGTGAGGCTGGGCGCTGATACCGCAAACGGGAAATGGTATGTTGTCATGGGCAGCGGCGCAGAGAGCATTACAACAAACAAACTGAACTATAAAACAACTGATGCAAATATCTATGTCTTTGACCTCAGGACCGGCAATTGGGAGGCAACTCTCCCCATTGAAACTGGCGTTGCTCAAGGCGTTGCTGTCGGAGATATGATGGCGGTTGATTATGACAGCGACTATCAGGTGGATGATATATATTTCGGGACTTACGGCGGCACGACAGGGGCTTACAAGGGCAAGTTCTACAGACTGAGACTAAGAGACGATCCTAACCCTGCCACAAAAACTTATCTGACGACTCCTTCCACATGGATTATCGAAACTGTTGTGGTTCCGGGTGGAGGCAATGGAAGGCCAATTTTTGCTGCTTCAGAGGTTGCGCAGGATGCCGACAGGAATATCTGGCTTTATTTCGGCACAGGCGTCTATCTTACATTGGAGCATGCAGCCGCGACACCCTCAGTCAATGAATATCTATATGCTGTAAAAGAAACAGAAGGATGCTGGAGAGGATCCGGAGCTTCATGTACATATTCCAGTTTCCTTGACACATCAGGAATGAATTTCACAGGCGCCAAGGCAGTTGAGTTAGGCTGTTTCTGCGCAGGCAGTCTGTTGGGAACAGTTACATGCACTTCTCCCGGAGTATGCGGCACATGCGCCGCCTACCCGAATACAGATACAGTTGTACTTAAGGTGCAGGAGGCAACACTAACCAAAACCGCAGGCGTCGGTGATGACATTCCAACTAACTGTAGCGCAAGTCCCAACAATACAGATACGTCTGCTATTGCGTGCCTTACGGCTGCTGTTAATGCCTCTTACAATGGCTGGAGACGCGCTATTACAGGACAAAAGAGTTTTTCAAAACCATTTGTTGCAGGCGGTTTGGTTGACTTTACAACTTTCCAGCCGACAGCCACTTCATGCAGCCTTGGAGGCAATACGCACCTGTATGCATTGCATTACACAACAGGAACTCCTTATGTGCAGCCGACAATATTTTTGGCAGGAGGCGCAACACAAGTTGGTGGAAGTTTAAGCAATATAACCATTAACGCATCAGTAAATCTTGGGATAGGAGTGCCTCCTTTGGGAGAGAGCCTTGTGGCCCTGCCTCTGGCAGGAGATACATATAAGGTTATAACTCAGGTCAGCGGCGGCTTGCCCGGCACCTCAATGAGCCCGAGCTTGCCTGCAAAAGGCGGATATGTTTTGTGGATTGTGAAGTAAAGAATGATACATGATGCATGATTTTAAATGAATATAGTTGAATATGTTATCCCATTGGGAGAAAATGTCAGGAAGAGGCATTATCATAAGGCGGAGAGAGGCAGAATCAAATCATTTGTTGTCCAGCTTGAGGCATTTATTGAACAAAACTGGAGGCCGGTGATAAGATATGATTGTGTCCATGGATTTCCACACATTGACTATTACGATAAGCGCGGGGAGAAGAAAAAGGAGAAGCTCAACATGACTCTCGAAGATGCGCTTACATTAGCGAATGAAGATATTAAAGAAAACTGGACAAGATATATAGAACATTTTATGAAAGGGGTAAAGCCATGAAGCTTATGGAAAAAAGGCATGCAATACTTGTCGCCGAATTCGATAGATATATTATTGAACATCCTGAGTTTGCTAAAAAGATACCACAAGATGCTCAGATAGCGCTACAGGTAGAAGGAGACAATGAGTATAATGCCTGGAGCCGAAAGATTGCGGAAAAACAGAGGGAGAAGGAACAAAAAGTGGTCTATGTTCATATAAAAGGGTTAAAGCCTGCTTATTCACGACTCATGGAACCAGTGACGCTGGTTGCATGAGTGTAATTGCTGATATGACAGAGGTCAGGGGAGAAAAAGGCGTAACCCTAGTAGAGTTGATGGTTGTGATAACAATCCTCGCGGTAATGCTTGCCTTTGCAACATTGAGCATGGTGGGGATGTCAAGAGGCGCAAAATTGAATGAAGCCAGGGACCAACTTCTGGCTGATATTCAGGATGCAAAACTAAAGTCAATATCAGGTGTTCCTCATGCTATAGTTGTCAGCAGCACAAGTTACACAGTGAGCAAGTTGAAGGCTGATGATGCTAATCTCATAAAGGATAATGCCGCAGACGTTGACGGCACCCCTGTTTCAACTGTTTCCCTGCCTTCAGGCATGACCATTACCGGACCTGGCGCTTCTGAACTTTGGTTTGACCGCAAGGGAATACCCAAATCCAGTAGCTGGGGATTTGGCAATTGCACATTCACCCTGACAAAAGACGGGGAAACAAGGACAATTAAAATCAGCCAGACAGGCAGGGTGCAATATGAACAATAACAGAGGCGCTACTCTCGTAGAACTTATGATTGCAATGATTATCATCCTGATAGTGTCAATTGGCTTTTTCAGCTGGCTGAGTACTGTAACCAGAATGAACCTTTCCATTGAAAGAAACAATACTGCGTATGCCATGGCAAATGATGTGGCTGACAGGCTTCAGAGGATGAACGATAACAGCCTTATCCAACCGCGTTCAGGCAGCAGCAGATGCGTTGGCTTTGATGTCTCAGCAAACCTGAGAGGGTGTAACACAGCAGCAACTCCACCACTAACTTGTACCGGCGGTACTCCGCAAGTTCCTCTTTCATCTAATGCTACCGGCCTGACAATATTGACAAATCCAAATGTGACAAGTGGCACGTTGTATCTCTATGATAACAATCTGTGCGCAGGACAAATGTGGTCTGACTGCAGGGGCAGTCTCACTGCTGCAAGCAATATAAATACCGCCAATGGAAATATTGACCATCCAAATGCTATAAGCTCTGCATACGACAGCATTAACCCCATCAGGTCTTACAAAGGCACAACATATTATGCTGTGTGGAGCGTTGCTTATATGCCGTGCAATGCAGGCACAAACACAGACAGGAGAAAGATATTTATTACTGTTTACTGGATTGACCCTGAGCCAACAGCAACAACGGCTGCTGCTGCTCTAAGCGGAGCGGCAATTAAAAGTGTCTCTTTGGTGGCAGACAAAACAATAGGGGCAGAGACATGAGAAGAAAAGCTATCAGCTATCAGCTATCAGCTATACGCTCTGCGCTCTGCTTTACACGCTACACGCTACACGCTACACGCTACACGCTCTCTAAAAAAGGCACTACACTTGTTGAGCTTATAGTCACCCTTGCCATATTTTCAATAATAGTCACCATGATGTATTCCAGCTTCAGCACCTTTCTGAAACAGGTGACAATAGAGAGAAAAGTTGCAAAAACAGAGCTTGATGTCTTCAATGTAAGCTGGCCGTTGATAAAGGAGATAGAAACAGCAGGGTTTGGCGTGCCCAAAAGCGGAACCTGCGGCACTGCTATCAGCGAATCAGGCGGGGTGCTCACCATCCACAGCACTGCTGCAGGCAATGACCAATATGCAGGAGCATGGAGTTATGTTACACCTGCTTCAGCGGTTTACGGCGTTGCAGGAACAGCCATGCCGGGTGTTCCCACAGGGGAAAAGGTCGTAATCATAAATAACCTTGATAAAAGCCGCATGGGACTGACAAGTGTCACTACCAATGATGCGGGCGGAGGGTATTATTACCTTACCGACACAACATCCAATTATATGAATAATATTGCATACTGGACGCCATACGTATCAGGAACAGACCTTGAATGCTATGAGACAAAATATTCGCTAACAGCCTATAACCCTGCAAGTTCAAAACCTGCAACGTGTGCTGAACTCACACAAAAATTGTCGAGAAGCTCATCCAAAACAACTACTGAGAATCCCGACCCCCTGCTTGACTGTGTATTGACATTGGCTTACAGATTCGGCTGTATTAATGCTTCAACCGGAAATCTGACATGGCAGACCGGAACAAGTTGCGGGACTTCAAAATTAAGGCTCATGAAAATAGGCATGGTCATCCAGAGCAGCACAAAGGGAACTTCTTCTCCTGCGACCATAACATTATTTGAGGATTTGGGGGCAGCGCTGGCAGCAAGCACAACTCTTACAACAGAACAAAGGAATTACAGGTGGAGAAAATTAGAACAGACCATAACTCTAAAGAATCAGGAATAGCCTTAGTAACAGCATTGATAATAACTGTTGTTATGCTCATGCTGATAGGAGGGATGTCATATCTCCTGCTGAAAGGGTTCCAGACCAATATAATAAACAGAAAATTCAGCAGTGTTTATGAAGCTGCCAACGGCGGCGTCGAATATGGAACCGGAGTTATAAATACATACTTAACCACAACTGCACTTCCCGGCAATGTTGGACTTACCGGAGGCACTAATATGACTAACGCGCTGGCTTGTACCAACACAACAGATACAGGAACGATTACGGCTATAACAGCAGACGGAACATATACCATAACAACGACTTTCCAATGCCTCGGCAACAAGCCAATCCCGGGCTATGGAGGCGCCCTGAGATTTCCGCCGCCGCCTGCAATGGCCGGAGGAGGGACAGGAGGCGGAGCAACAAAATATATCTTCTATTCCATATTTTCAAGGGCAACAGAGACAACAGGTTCGGCTAACATCGGAAAAACAGAAGCAATTTACAGGGTGATACAATGATGAAAAGTTCAAAGTTTAAAGTTCAAAGTTCAAAGTTCAGAAGGTTTTTTTCTCCACAATTTTGCATTTTTATTTTTGCATTTTGCATTTTCCTTGTGGGCTGCAAGGCTAAGGAAGCGCCAAAGGTAACAGCTCCTTCACAGCCTGTTGAAGTCGCAATCCCTTCTGTTGAGACTAAAGAACTTCAACCAACTGAAACTCCTCTCTCAGCAACAACCAACCGCCCGCCGCAGGTTACCTCTGTTGATGTTACTCCCAACTTCCCCAAGGTAGGGGATACCCTCAAAATCACAGCAACAGCAATAGACCCTGATAAAGATGAGGTTACTTTTATATATCAGTGGTTTAAGAATGAGGAGCTTTTGCAGGAAGAAACATCTGACACATTGAGCTTAAAAGGCTTTAAGCGCGGAGACAGGATAATGCTTAATGTAATCCCTTATGACGGTAAGGAAAAGGGAAGCCCCGGACTGATGAAAGTAACTATAGGGAATATTTCTCCTGAAATAACTTCAAACCCGAATGAGAGCAGATTTGAAAACCGGAGATTTACCTATCAGGTTAAGGCAACTGATTCGGAAAATGACCCTTTAACTTATTCCCTCAAGGCTGCGCCTACGGGCATGACAATTGATAAATCAACAGGTTTGATACAATGGGATGTGCCGCCTGATTTCAGGGGCAAGGCCTCTGTCATTGTCTCTGTAACAGACAATCAGGGAGGTGAAGGGTTACAGAGTTTTATCTATGATATAGCAGCAGAAAAGTAACAGGATTACTGCCCTTTATAGTCCTTTAACAGCCTTTCCTGCTCCTGATCAAGGCTGGTCATTTCTTCGTTGAATTTATTAATCTTTTCGTTGAGTTCTGAAATTTTGTGTTCATATTCCCGCTTTTCCCTGATGGATGCTATCCTGCCCTCTTTCCTGATATCTTCCTCTATCTTTTTCTTTTCCTCTGCAAGTTTATCTGCCTCTGCCTTCATCTCCTCTTTCTTTTTCGCAATCTCTCTCAGCCTGTTTTCCGCATCCTGCCTTTTTGTCTTAACAACCTCGCCTTTTTCTGCTGTTGGCTGGCTTTCCCGTTGCAAGTCGCTTCCAACTGTAGAATCCTTTTTCACTGCGTCCTCAGGGGCGCTCTCATACGTACCGCTCCTGGCCTTTATCTGTTTGATGCTCTCGATAATACTCCTGTCAAGCTCTATCAGCCCGCCATTCATGTAGAACCTTATTTTGCCGTCTGCTTCAGTGTAATTATTAACAGTAAAGTCCTTGCCGTTTTTAAGGATAATCTTGTAAGCGGCAAAAACCGGCATGGCAATAAGCATGAGCGAGAGAAATAAAAAAAGGGTTAATAGAAACTTATACGCTTGCGTGCGCCGTCTCAAAATATCTCCCTTGTCTCTATTTCGAGTCCAACGATAACTTTTGATTTAACACTTCCGGTTTCATATGCCTTAGAGATTAATTCAAATTCACCATCTGTCTTCAGAGAAAAAACTTCTATGCTTTTCATCGCAGGGTCAACAATCCAGTATTCCTTCACGCCGTATCTTTCATAGACCTTATATTTTTTCTTTATGTCATAGTATGCTGTTGAAGGCGATAGTATCTCTATTACCAAATCCGGAGCGCCGTATATCCCGTCTTTCTTTATAATCTCCGCCCGTTTTTTTGAGATGAAAACCATATCCGGCTGGTATGCATTCTCTTCGCCGAGATAAACATCAACAGGGGAATAAAGAACCGTTCCGGCATGTTTGGCATCCACAATTTTTGATAATTTTTTAAACAGATTGCCTGAAATCATTTGGTGTAAAGGGTTTGGGGCCGGCGTCATGATTAGTTCTCCTTCTATTAATTGATAGGGCGCGCCCTCGGGCAGAAGCTTATAATCCTTGATATTGCGGGGTTTCTCTTTGGTTATAATCATGTCCGTATACCTGTTTGTCTCTATCTTAGCAGAAAGTTTTTACTTTTGCGCTGCAGATTTACCACCCTGCCCCTTTTTTATTGAGTCCACAATTTTTATCAGTGTATCCGCTTCCAGAAACCCAACCTGCACAGAGCCGTCGGGCATGATTGTTGTGGGAGTGCCGGTAATGCCGAGACGTTCTGCGAGTTTGATGTTCTCGTCAATCTCTTTTGTCTCACAGTCAGGTTTCGGTATGGTTTTTTTATCAAAATTATCCTCAAGAAGTTTTAAAGATTTATTGCATATTATGCTCTTTGACTTCCAGTAGGCGTCAGGATGCAGTTTTGTCAAAGGGAATAGTTTTATATAGAAGGCAATATCCCTTCTCTGTTCCACAACTTTTTTAAGCTCTGCATGGAATTTTCCGCAGAACGGGCAGTCAGGGTCTGTAAAGACAATTATCTTTTTAGCTGCATTTTTATCCCCGAGCAGCAATGCATTTTTAAGAGGAATTTTAGAGCGGTCAACTTTTCTGTCTTTATTGAGATCAGTGAGGCGCTCTCTTGTCCTGTCAATGCCTGCGTTTACCTCGATAATCTGGCCTGCCACCATATATTTTTTTGAAAAGTCAACGTAGAAAAGCCCTCTCTTGCCTTTATTGTCTACAGCGACTTCCCATAAACCCCTGACAGGACTCATCTGTATTTTTATTAGTTTTGCATCAGGGGTGCTTGTCATTGCAAGTATTTTCTGCACCTCTTCCTTGCTCAGGGTGTGGCATTTCATGCAGTCTGCATCGCATGCGCCGGAGGCGAAAACAGGGCTGACAGCTGATAGCTGGCAGCTGATAGCTAATATGAGCAATAACAAAATGTGCATAGGTAATTATAATACATTTAACCCTGAAAATACATTTCAACTTATTTATGATTTGATAAAATGCAATTGATCAAGGAAGCTGTGTCTGTCTTTCGGCAATATTAAACTGTCTTTGTAAAAATATAAAAGTTAGTGCAATATATTTTGTTCTTCACATCTGTTATGCGGGGCTATCCGCTCCATTTCATTGCGACTTCAGCCCCTATTCTGACAGACCCGTGAATCTTGCCTTAATCCAAACACAGCATCCTTATGGTTATAGTCAACGCCAAAAGAAAGTTGTCATTGCGAGGAGCGCAGCGACGTGGCAATCTATTGAGATTGCTTCACTTCGTTCGCAATGACACGCTGTCATTGTCAACTTAGCTAAGTCGTTCACTATAGCTGCGTTTTCCGGCTTTATGATATGATAAATCTCTATGGATAAATTAATTATTAAAGGCGGAAAACATCTCAAAGGTGAAATAGAGATAAGCGGCGCAAAAAACGCTGCGCTGCCGGTTATGGCAGCCTCCATACTTGCCGCCGGAGAAAACACAATCAGCAGGGTTCCGGACCTGAGGGACGTGAAAACCATGGGAAGGCTCCTTTCAAACATGGGAGCAGAATTTTATTATGAACCGCACAGGGCAATAATCAAGACAGACAGGATAAAAAATTTCGAGGCCCCTTACGAACTGGTCAAAGAGATGAGGGCGTCTGTGCTTGTGCTGGGCCCGATGGTCGCAAGATACGGACGCGCAAGGGTCTCTCTGCCGGGCGGATGCGCAATCGGAGCAAGGCCGATAAACCTTCACCTTATGGGGCTCGAAAAGATGGGCGCTAAGATTGAACTGGAAGCAGGTTATGTAAAGGCAACTGCCAGGAGATTAAAGGGCACATCAATATATTTTGATACCTCAACAGTAACAGGAACTGAAAATCTTATGATGGCTGCAACCCTTGCAAAAGGCATAACTGTTCTTGAAAATGCAGCAAGAGAGCCTGAGGTTGTTGACCTTGCAGATGCCCTGAAAAAGATGGGCGCAAGGATTAACGGCGCAGGAGAAAGTCTTATAGAGATAGAAGGGGTAGAAGAGCTCAAACCGGTTAATCATACGGTAATACCTGACAGGATTGAGGCAGGAACATTTATGGCCATAGCAGGCATAACAGGCGGGGATATCACTATCAGGGGATGCATGTTAGAGCACCTTCACGCATTCATAATGAAACTGCAGGAAGCAGGGCTCAGATTTGAAAAAGCAAAAGACGGGGTGCGTGTGCTGGGCCCGGCAAGGCCTAAGGCCGTAGACATTGAGACTGCGCCTTATCCGGGTTTTCCTACGGATATGCAGGCACAGTTCATGGCATTGATGAGTATTGCACAGGGCACAAGCATAGTAACCGAGACGATATTTGAAAACAGGTTCATGCATGTTGCTGAACTGATGAGAATGGGCGCTGACATAAGCTTTAAAGGCAGCACTGCAACAGTAAAAGGCATTAAAAAACTAAAAGGGGCAAATGTTATGGCCACAGACCTGAGGGCCAGCGCCTCACTCGTTGTTGCTGCGCTCAGGGCAGAAGGAGAAACCACTATCCACCGCCTCTATCACCTGGACAGGGGCTATGAAAAAATGGAGGAGAAACTCCGGAGCCTCAGGGCTGATGTTAAACGGGAGAAGAGTTAAGCGGCTTACTTCTCTCCCGTGAGCCTTACTCTTTTGAGAGCTTTTTTACGAGCAGCAATTGCCTTTTTCTTTTTCCTGAGACTCGGCTTTTCGTAATGCTCCCTCTTTTTTACTTCTGAGAGTATCCCTTCTCTTTCACACTGTTTCTTAAACTTTCTGAGGGCATTTTCAAAGGAATCACTCTCGCGCACTTTAATAGAGGGCATTAATATATCCCCCCTCTCTCTTTAAAATTTTAAATCGTAAAATTACAGAAAAATACTTTACCAGTTAATTAATCTGCATGTCAAGAATGTTAGAGACCTTTAGCCTCTTACGGTTTGTGCTGTTGGAGGCTTTCTCTGGGTGTGCGACAAATTTATTGGTGAAGGCACATTGCTATCAATAATCCCCCCTTTGGAAAAGGGGGATAGAGAGGGATTTTATGGAGGGGAAAGGGCAGACACATAGGTCTGCCCCTACAGAAAATTTGACAAACATTGATTATGTAGGGGCGAACCTATGTGTTCGCCCTCTTACTTTTTTGTCGCAGACCCCTGCGGGTTTACACCATAAATGTGTTTATGTTAGTATTTACAATCTTTTCGTTTAAGCCTCAAAACCTGTTATGTCAAAAAAATATGCCATAGGGATAGATGTCGGTGGAACAAATTTAAGGGCTGCTCTGATATCCAGCGCCGGAGAGGTTATTAAAAAGGTGAAAGAGCCCTCTTCAGGGAATGTGCTGGGAACCCTGCAAAATGCTGTTAAAAGCCTGTATGCGGATGCCGGGATTGACCCGCAACGGGATGTCGCAGGGATAGGCATTGGAATAGCAGGACTCTTGGACAGGAAGAAAGGCATTGTGCTTCTTTCTCCAAACCTTCATTCTGTTGAAGGAATTGATTTCGTGGAGGCGTTGCACAAACAATTCTCAGTGCCGGTATTTATTGAAAATGACGCCAATGCGGCAGCGCTGGGAGAAAAATGGATGGGGGCCGGCAGGGAGTTCAATAATTTTGTCCTCCTTACGCTCGGCACCGGTATTGGAGGAGGCATAGTATATGAAAAAAAACTTGCCAATATTTCTGCAGAGATCGGGCATATGAGCATAAATGCGGATGGCGAGAAATGCCCATGCGGCAATTACGGATGCCTTGAGTTGTATGCAGCTGCAAATGCAATAAACACAAAGGTTGTCTCAGCGCTGGAAAAAGGCGCTGAGAGCATATTGAGAGAATACTGCAAAGGCAACTTTTACAAGATTACCCCTGAAGATATTTACAGGTCTGCCCTTGAAGGCGATAACCTTGCAAGAGAGGCGCTTAAGGACGCAGGAAGATATTTGGGCGTCGGCCTAGCAAATATAATAAATATAATGAGCCCTGAGGCTATAATACTTACAGGCGGACTTATCGGCGCATGGAACATTTATGTGCAGGAGGCTATCAGAGAGGCTTCCAGAAGAACATTTAAAGCCCTTTCCGATGCCGTAAGGATAATTCCATCCTCTCTGGGAGACGACGCCGGCACAATAGGTTCAGCTGGGCTTGTTTTTGCTGCGTCAGGACGATTAACAGGACAGGACATATAAATGCCGGTTAAGGAGAAATAGTGAAGAGCAAAAAAAGGTTATTATGGGAATACACAGAGGCAATAATCACTGCGCTTATTCTGGCGCTGCTTATAAGGGCATATGTAATACAGGCCTTTAAGATCCCTTCAGGCTCAATGATACCAACGCTCGTTATAGGAGATCATATCCTTGTTAACAAGTTTCTCTACGGCACTAAGATTCCTTTTTCTGAAACAATGGTCCTGGAATTTACGAAGCCTGAAAAAGGAAATATAATAGTCTTCAAATATCCCGAAGACCCGACGAGGGATTTTATTAAAAGGATAATTGCAGTTGAGGGCGATGTGGTTGAGTCAAAGAACAAGACTATATATGTTAACGGCAAGCAGACAAGCGAGCTTTATACCCAGCATACTGACAATTCTATAAGGCCGATGGGGATTGAACCAAGAGATAATTTCGGGCCCTTGATTGTGCCCAAAAATAAATTTTTTGTTATGGGAGATAACCGCGACCAGAGCTATGACAGCCGCTATTGGGGATATGTGGACCGTAAGGACATAAAAGGCAAGGCGCTGATACTGTACTGGTCATGGGACAGTAAAAACAATTGGGTAAGATTTGCAAGAATAGGGAGGTTGGTAAAATGAAAAAGACAGGATTGCTCAATAATGAAAACGGATTTTTTAAGTTTGCCTTTATCACGGCGCTCATTGCCTTTGCTATGTATGCAGGTATACAGTTCGGGATGCCATTCTACAGACATTCAGCCCTCAAGACTGATGCCACGGAACTTATAAGGATAAGTGTTATGGACCTTGACAGGACCAGGGGGCAGATTTTTGAGCGGGCGCAGGAACTCAGGATACCTATAGAAGAAAAGGATATAGAGATCACAAAGACAGGCAAAAGGATACGGGTCACAACAGGATGGTCGGAAAAGGTTGACATCTTCGGGCTATATGAGAAAACTCTTCAGTTTACTATAGATATAGAGGAGTGATTTGTTTACAGGCCTGATACTTGAAATGGGTGAGATAACATCCGTTAAGAGGCGCAGCGGCGGAGCAGTGCTCTCGCTCAGGGCTGATGAATCTGCATCAACTGCAAAACTTGGAGACAGCATCTCTGTAAATGGCGTGTGCCTCACTGTTATAAGCAAGAACAATAATATGCTTTCCTTTGACCTTTCTGATGAAACACTGCAAAGCACAAACCTCGGCAGCCTTAAGACAGGCAGCAGGATTAACCTCGAGCCTTCGTTGAGGCCTGATTCAAAGATCGGCGGGCATTTTGTAACAGGGCATGTTGACGCTGTAGGAAGCATCCGCTCAAAAGTGAATACGGGAGATATGCTCAAGGTCGGGATTGAGGCGCCGGAAAAGGTAACAAGATTTCTTGTCGAAAAAGGCTCTGTTGCTGTGGACGGGATAAGCCTTACGGTAGTTGATGTATTAAGTAATGGTTTTACAATTGTTATAATTCCACATACAGCAAAACTTACTACCATCGGTTTTAAGGGAGTTGGGGATACTGTAAATCTTGAGTCGGATATTTTGGGGAAATATGTTGCAAAATTCTTAAAGAAAGATGCGGATAAAGATACGGGGTTTATGAAGACCCTGATGAAAAGCGGATATATAAATGAACTATAAAAGGTTAATCAGGCTTTTGTGTGGATGTCATTCCGGCTTGTCCGGAATCTTTCTGAAGAAGGATGCTGGACAAGCCAGCATGACAAAAAGAAAAGGATGTGCCCACAGGAATCACGGAAGTGCCTTTTTAAAATAGCCGACTATCGGCAAAATAAGCCGCTCAAATGCTATATTACCAATTATGAACTATAAAAAGCAGAGGGGTTAATAATGGAAAGGTATAAATTCAATACAATAGACGAAGCAATAGATGACATAACAAAAGGCAAGATGATAATTCTTGTAGATGATGAAGACCGCGAGAATGAAGGCGACCTCTGCATGGCGGCAGAGAAGGTAACACCACAGGCAATTAATTTTATGGCAAAGCATGGGAGGGGGCTTATATGCCTTTCTCTTACGCCTGAACGGGTGGAAGAATTAAAACTTCAGATGATGACAGATGACAATACCTCGCCATTCGGCACTGCCTTCACTGTATCTATAGAGTCTAAAAAGGGTGTAACAACAGGAATTTCCGCCTCTGACAGGGCAACCACCATACTTACGGCAATTAACCCAAATACAAAACCGGAAGATATTTCCAAGCCGGGCCACATATTCCCTCTGCGTGCAAAAAGAGGCGGGGTACTACAGAGGGCCGGACAGACAGAAGGCTCTGTTGATCTTTCAAGGCTTGCAGGCCTTTATCCGGCAGGCGTTATATGCGAGATTATGAATGACGACGGCACAATGTCAAGAGTGCCCCAGCTCATGGAATTTTCAAAGAAACACAACATGAAGATAGTGACTGTAAAAGACCTGATCAAATACAGGATGAGGGCAGAGCTTTTTGTAAAACGCATAACAACAACAACACTGCCTACAGAGTTTGGGGGGGATTTTACGGCTATCGCTTATGCAAATGAACTGGACAGCAATATACATATAGCCCTTGTCAAAGGAGAGATAAAACACGAAGACGATGTCCTTGTCAGGGTGCATTCAGAGTGTCTTACGGGCGATGTCTTTGGTTCAAAAAGGTGCGATTGCGGCGAACAGCTTCATGAGGCCATGGAACTCATAGGGAAAGAAGGGAAAGGCGTTATCTTATATATGAGGCAGGAGGGAAGAGGGATAGGCCTTGTCAACAAATTAAAGTCGTATGAACTTCAGGACAAAGGGTTTGATACTGTCGAGGCCAATATAAAACTCGGGTTTAAACCGGACCTCAGGGATTATGGCATAGGAGCACAGATGCTTGTTGACCTTGGCGTAAGAAAAATGCGGCTGCTGACAAATAATCCCAAAAAGATTGTTGGGCTTGAGGGATATGGGCTCAAGGTAGTAGAAAGAGTTCCGATAGAGACAACGCCTCATGACAAAAATATTCTTTACCTCAAAACAAAAAAGAAAAAATTAGGGCATATGCTGGATAGCGTATGAACAATGCCGGAAACTTTTAAGCTCAATATCACATCCGGAGAAAGAAAAGACGAGACATACCCGCTGCTGAATTTCCCGTTCAGAATCGGGAGGGCTGCAGACAATGATATTGCGTTTGAAGACAAAAGGGTTTCCCGTCATCACACCGAGATATTTCTAAGCAATGGCGAGTATTTCATCAAAGACCTCGGAAGTCAAAACGGCACCTGGGTCAATGGGGTAAAAATCACAAGCACAGGCATCAAGACCGGCGATGCCATTATCATAGGCGGCAACACCCTCCTTTTTGATTCAGGGAAAGAAGACATATTTGTAGAAGCTGACACATCGGATCTTCAAACAATTATCAAGCCTGCAAAAGACATTCTGATGGGCACAATAGAAGAAAAGGATGACGGTTTCTCTCCCGATATCCTCAGAAAACGAACAGCTATGCTAAGCGCCCTTTACCAGATAAGCAGGGATATTTTAAAGGAATCAGAGATTGATTCCATACTGAATCTGACGGCTAATACAATTCTGGGCAATATTAAGGCTGAAAGGGTATATATCCTGATGAAAGATGAGGAGCTGGGCTCCATAAAAACTGCGCTCGCCAGAGACGCCGGTAAAATATCAGGCAAAGAAGATAAATTAATGCTGAGCAGAACCGTAATAAACAGGGTTATGGATGAAGAAATCTCCCTGCTAGTGGCTGACGCCAAAAGAGATTCGAGATTCAAGGAATCCGAGAGCATCTTTATGTATGGCATACGTTCTGCGATGTGCGTCCCTTTACTTGGAGCGGAAAGAGTAACAGGCGCTATCTATGTTGACATTCTGAATTCAGACAGGCAATTCACCCATGATGAACTCCACCTGCTTACCACTATAGGAAATATTTCAGCTATAGGCATAGAGCAGACAAATCTCAGAGATAAGATGCTCAAAGAGCGCGAGGCGCGGCAAAGCCTGATGAGATATCATTCTCCTCAGGTGGTTGAAGAGATAATCAAAGGCAAAGGCACATGCGAGGTAAGCGAGAGGATGATAACTGTTCTTTTTACAGACATACAAGGTTTTACCAGACTTTCCGAAGAACTCGGCCCCATGGAGACAGTAAGACTTTTAAACGAATATTTTGACATAATAACCGATGTGGTTTTCAGATATAAAGGCAGTATTGATAAATTTATCGGTGATGCTGCAATGGCAATATTCGGCGCCCCGTTTCACGATATGGATTATACTGAGATGGCAGTCAAGGCGGCAATTGATATACAAAAAGAAATTAAAAAACTGAATAGATTTGAGGCCCGGATAGGAATAAATACAGGGACTGCCGTCATCGGCAATATCGGTTCCTCAAAAAGAGTGGAATATACGGCAATAGGCGACACAATTAACATTGCCTCCAGACTGGAAAAAATGGCTGCTGAGGGAAGCATATATATAGGGGAAGCAACTTATGAGCAGATAAAGGGTATTTTTAAAACCCGTTCCATAGGAATGCAGAAGATAAAAGGCAAGACCATGGAAGTAGGAATATATGAGGTAATATATGAGTAATTTTCTTGTGTGCGGGAAAACAGACATAGGACTTAAAAGACACCGCAACGAGGACAATTACGCAGTCGAACCTGAATATGGACTGTTTGTTGTCGCCGACGGCATGGGAGGACACGCCGGCGGCGATATGGCAAGCAGCATGGCAATAGAAACCGTCAAAAATTTTATTAAAACAGCTCTCTCGGACCATGAAATAACATGGCCGTTCGGCATGGACCATTCGCTCCCCAGAGAGATTAATATCATCTCTTCCGGAATGAGGCTTGCAAACAGATATATATTCAATGCATCAAAAGGCATGGGAACAACAATGGTCGCCCTGCTTGTAAGAGACAATAAGGCATATATATGTCATGCCGGGGACAGCAGGCTTTACAGGATAAGAGGCAACAGCATTGAACAGATAACAGAAGACCATTCACTCGTAGCAGAGGAAATAAGACGCGGCACCATTACCAAAGAGCAGGCGAGGAATTACTCATTGAAGCATGTGATAACAAGAGCCATAGGAATTAACGCGGATATAACCTGCGACTGCAGAGTAGAAAATATAATGAGTGAAGATATTTTTTTACTTTGCAGCGACGGACTTTCAGGCATGTTAGAGGATGCCGAGCTGCTTGCTATAATAAAAAGCTCTCATCCTCCTTTAGTAAAGGAGGATGAGGGAGGATTACTTGAAGAAAGCTGTGAAAAACTTATCAAAAGGGCCAATGAAAAAGGCGGACATGATAATATCACGGCAATACTGGTAAAATTTAAGTAGAGATGGAAAAGTTCGGTCAATATATTTTGCTCGACAAAGTAGGCTCCGGCGGCATGGCAGAGCTCTTCAAGGCGAAAAAAGTAGGCATAGAAGGCTTTGAGAGAGTGCTTGCCATAAAGAGAATCCTTCCTCATTTATCCTCTGACGAAGAATTCATTGATATGTTTATAGCCGAGGCCAAACTCGTTGCGCGTCTGAGCCACAAAAATATCACCCAGGTCTATGATTTTGGAAAGATAGGCCAGAACTATTTCATTGCCATGGAATACATAAGAGGCAAAGACCTCAGGGGTATTTTAAAAAGGTGCAAGGAAAAAAATGATAAATTCCCTGTTTTTCTCGCGGTATTTATAGCAAAGGAAGTGGCCTCAGGCCTTAGCTATGCACACAGGCAAAAAGACGGCATGGGGAAAAACCTTAATATTATTCACAGGGATGTAAGTCCTCAAAACATTCTTATATCTTATGAGGGCGATGTAAAGGTCGTAGATTTCGGGATTGCAAAGGCAGGCTCACAGTCCAAGACAACAACAGGGGTGCTTAAGGGGAAGCTGTCCTATATGTCTCCCGAGCAGGCCTGGGGCAAAACTATTGACCACAGGTCCGATATATTTGCGATCGGGATTGTGCTTTACGAGATGCTGACAGGCGAAAGACTTTTTAAGGGGGATTCAGAGATAAATACCCTCGAAAAAGTCAGAGCTGCGCAGATAGACCCTCTCCCTGCATCCATAAATGCCGACCTGCCGGCTGAACTTGAGACAAAACTAGTAAGGGCGCTTGCAAGGGAAGTAATAGAACGCTATCAGAATGCATCAGACCTGGAAGCCGACCTCGGGAATATATTATTCGAACTCCTTCGCACCGATCCTGCGCTGTCTCTCAAGCAGTTCATGCATAGTTTATTTAAGGCTGAGATTGAGGCAGAGCATAAATCTGAAAGCGAAGAAGAAACCATAAGCGTTCAGATTGAACAGGAGCCTGCGGCAGAGATAAAGAGCGCTAATGCCAAAAAATCAAAGACCCCGGTGAAAACCAGACCTCCAGAACTTAAGAGCTTCAGGGTTCAGGAGCCCGCCAAAAAAAATGTATACAAGTACGTAATATCAGCATCCCTTGCCGTTGTTGCGTTAGTAATAGCCGGTTTTATTTTCTGGGACAAAAACCCTCCACCACAGTTAACGACTCCGCCTCCTGTGCAGCCTGTTGCCGCGCCGCAACCAGGCGCAGAAGAGCAGAAAACTGCAACCCAGATGCCTGCGGCGCCTCCGCTTGCTGGTAATGAAATTGAGCAGAGGACACCAAGCCCTCAGACAGACAAACAGCAAGGCAAAATACAAAAAACCCCTGAAGAAGAAAACTACGGAGGGTTGACCATAAACGCAATGCCCTGGGCAAATGTTTACGTTGACGGGAAAGCTTACGGGACAACGCCAAAGACCATAGAAGACTTAAAGGCCGGGAGTCATAAAGTCAGGCTTGAGAACCCTAATTTCCCTGTCTGGGAGACAAGGGTCAATATCTCGAAAGGGCAGACAGCTAAGGTCTCATATAAGTTTAGGGGGGGTGGAAAGCTGGTAATAAATGCCTCACCGTGGGGCAATGTTTATCTGGATGGGGCATTAAAGGGTCAGACGCCATTGACCATCGAGAAAGTCTCTGGCGGGAAACACCGGATAAAGATTGCCAGAGAAGGCTTTATTGAAGCCGGCAGGGACATAGAGATAAGCGAAGGGGCTACCGAGCAAATAAGTGTCAGCCTTAAGAAGGAAGGCGGATGATAAAAATTGATTCATGGTATTATAAAGGGGCGTGAACTGAGGTATACGGTGGAAATACAAAAGGCAAAGTGCAAAACGCGAAAGTTCAGGAAGATATTGTTTCTTTCCTTGATTTTTAGTTTTGCTTTTTTAATCTTGAATCCTTATATTGCAAGCGCTGAAGAGTACCCTGATGCAACAGAAAAGGCAATCGCCCTTTATGAAAATGGTGATTTTGATAAGGCAATACGAGAGTTTAAGCAGGTAATAAGTGAACTTAGAGATAAACCTGAGAATGATGCAAGAAATGAAAAACTCTTTACAGCAAACTTTTATGTCGGGATGGCCTATTTAGGCAAGGGGAAAGAAGGCCTTGCAAAAGAATCTTTCAGAAATGCATTTAAGGCAGCCCCTGACAAAACCATTAATCCTGAATTATTTCCGCCCAAAGTGATTTCACTTTATAATGAGGTTATTTCGCAAAATCTTTCAAGCCTCTTTGTGAAATCTAATGTAGCTGAAGCAGAAATATTTGTAGATGACGTAAAGAAAGGCAACGCTCCGGTTATCCGCAATCTTATGCCCGGCACGCGTACTGTAAAAGTCGTGGCGGCAGGCCAGGAGATTATTAAGATTGTACACCTTGAGTCCGGAAAAGATGTAAACATTGTAGCTGAATTCCAGACCATAGGTTCCTTGTCTATAATTTCGGAACCAACGGTTGCAACAGTCTATCTTAACGGAAAGCTGGTCGGGGCAACGCCGCTGCAGTTAAAGGATATCCCTGTTGGCGAACACACAGTTGTTATTTCAAAGTCGGGTTATATTGAATCAACTCAAAAGGCTATTGTAAAGGGCAGCGAGATTACAGAGGTGATTATCAGGCTGGCCCCTGTTATTTATTCTGTAAGACTTTTTTCCGTGCCTGAAAATGCAGAGGTATTCTGGGATGAGACCGCCAGGGGGGCAACGCCTCTTGTAATTGAAAATATTACTGCCGGCATTCATAAGATAAGGATTGTAAAAGAAGCGCACGAGGAGCAGAAAGACACAATTGATGTCCAGATCCCTGTAACAGAAAAGACTTATCGTCTTACTCCGCATACAGGCAGTCTTAGCATAAAGACCGATCCCCCCGGGGTAGAGGTAATAATTGACAACAGGAATATAGGCGCTACGCCTCTTACTGTCAGCGCGCTCCCTGTAAAACAGTATGCCGTGAAACTGAAAAAAGAGGGTTATAAGGGAAAAGACGTTAAGGTCGGCATAGCTAAAGACAAGACTGCCGAGATAAACGAGGTCCTCATGGAGCTTGACGCCCAGTCGCCGGAAATTATTCTTGAGCCGCCTTCAAAGGCAGTAAAAGAAAACAAAAATTTTATACGGGCCAGGATTATGGATAATCAGGCAGTGGGAGAAGTTTCATTGATGCTCAAGATGGAAGGCGAGATGAACTTCCAGAGAGTAGGGATGTCCAGCCCTTTAAAGGGCACCTATGAGGCGGTCATCCCTGACGCATATCTTAAAAAAGGCGCTGTGCTTGAATACTACATATCTGCATGCGACCTGCAGAGCAACTGTGCTGCGGCAGGGAGTAAGGAGTCGCCGCATAAGCTTAAGGTTATAAGCCTTGAACCTTACACAGAGGGGTTTATCATTGATATGGATATGGAAAATGATATGGTGAAAATCTCTCTTGGCTCGGTAGACGGCGTTAAAAAAGGAGACAAATACATAGTATTCAGAATAGGCAAGGAATTGAGGGATCCAAAGACAAATGAACTCTTGCAGATAGAGGAGTATTTAATCGGGGTAATAAAAGTAAAGGAGCTAATGCCGAGGACTGCCTCTGCCGAGATTGACGAATCCGAATCCGGTATGTTCAAGAATGACAGGGTAAGGAAACATGCATCGGCGGTTGCCGGAGTTATTACTGAAGGCAATTACGCTGCAAAGATAACTCTGAGATGGGCGCCTAACCGCGAGCCGGAAGTCAAAGGGTATCGAATTTACAGGAGCCCGAAGATAGACGGAATTTATCAAAGGGCAGGCGAGATTGACGGAAGGGATAATACATCCTTTGAGGATACCGAAGATATGAAAGAAGGGATAAGCTTTTACTATACGGTTGCAGCTTTTAATATGATGGGGACGGACGGGATTAAGTCGGAGCCTGTGCTTGGAAAAACCAAATCCGGTGTTCTCCCGCCTGAAAACGTCAGGGTAGAGGCGGTAAAGATAAATCAGGTACACCTGAGGTGGAGCATATCAAGGCAGGACCCTGATATAGAAGGTTATATAATTTTCAGGTCTGAGACAGAGGTGGGGCAATTTAAAGAGGCAGGCAGGGTTGACAGAGAAACTGACAGCTATATAGACAAAGAAGATATCAGGCCTGGGAAGATTTATTTCTACAGGTTAGCAGGCAAAAGCAAACACGGCTCTACAGGTCCCCTTTCAAGGGCGGTAATTGCATCTATCAAGCAAAGGCCGAAGGCTCCGACGGGCTTAAAGGGGGAGGCAGTTCAGGGAAAGGTTTTGCTTAGATGGGAGGCAAACAAGGAGCCGGATATAAAAGGATACAATGTTTACAGAAAAGGATGGAATAAGAGCGCGCTTTTAATAACCTCAAGCTTAAACTTCGGTGAGCTACGTCCGGAGGATAAAACAAAATCCATTAAATTATATGTTACGGCATTAGATAATAACGGGCTGGAAAGCGAACCATCGGAAGAAATAGAGATCACCCTTCAATAAATATTACATCACAGCGAAGAAATATTTCTAATGAAGCTTAACTCCGCAGGATTTTGGAGGCGGCGAGCGGATTTGAACCGCTGCATAAAGGTTTTGCAGACCTCCCCCTTAGCCACTTGGGTACGCCGCCATTGGAGCGGGAAACGGGGCTCGAACCCGCGACCCCAACCTTGGCAAGGTTGTGCTCTACCACTGAGCTATTCCCGCAATGAAAAGTTGGAAGTTAAAAGTGTAAAGTTAAAAATTTTTAAATTCTTGACTTTTTCGCCTGAGGCAGCAACTCTTAACTTCTAACTTAGTGATAAGTTATACTAATCATACTAATTAAAAAAGGCGGGTTTTGTCAATATGCTCTATCCTGACATCAAAGAGTTCCATGCATTATGCAAGAGGGGAAATCTTATCCCTGTCTACAGGGAGATTCTCGCTGACATGGATACCCCTGTGTCTGCATTTCTGAAGATCGGAGGCAGCCCTTCATTCCTTCTTGAGAGCGTTGTAGGAGGAGAAAAATGGGCAAGATATTCCTTCCTCGGCTCAAATCCTTCAAAGATTATAAAAGGATGGGGCAAAAAAATAGAGATAAAAGAAACAGGCAAGAAACCTGTCACTTTTGAAACAGAAGACCCTGTTGCAGTGTTGAAAAAGGAACTTTCTGTTTACAGGCCGGTTGACGTTCCGGGACTTCCGAGGTTTTCAGGAGGGCTTGTCGGATATATGGGTTATGATATGGTCAGGTTCTTTGAACGAGTTCCTGATAGTGATAAGCCCGGCCTGGATCTGCCTGATATGTTTTTCATGCTTGCAGATACAATGCTTATATTTGACAGCCTTAAGCAGAAGATAAAGATTGTCTCGAACGTCCATGTTGACGGCAAAAGCACATCTAAGGCATATAAAGAGGCAGTTGAGAGGATAGATGAAACAGTTAAGAAACTGAAAAGTTCAAGGGTTCAAGGGTTCATTCATCCTTCGCAGTGCTACGGAGAACGGAAGGGTTCAAGGGGCAAAAAAATCAAGCAGAAATTTACATCGAGCTTTAAAACAAAAGAAGCATTCGAAGATGCAGTATCAAAATCAAAGGAATATATTGCAGCAGGCGATATATTCCAGGTTGTGCTTTCTCAGAGGTTCGAGCGCAGGTCAAATATTGAGCCGTTTGACATTTACAGGGCATTAAGGGTGATAAACCCTTCACCATATATGTATTTCATCAACACGGGAGATGCAAAGATTGTAGGTTCATCGCCTGAGATACTCGTAAGGCTTGAGGATAAAAAAATAGTTCTGAGGCCGATTGCGGGCACAAGAAAAAGAGGAGACACAGAGGAAAAAGACAAGGCGCTTGAAGAAGAACTCAAAAAAGACCCGAAAGAGATTGCAGAACATATAATGCTCGTTGACCTTGGAAGAAATGATGTCGGAAGAGTTGCAGAGAAAGGCTCTGTCACTGTTACAGAACTTATGGACATTGAGAGATACAGCCATGTGATGCACATGGTATCTAATGTTGAAGGGAAACTGGAGAAAAATCTCGATGCCTTTGATGTGCTTCGCGCATGTTTTCCGGCAGGAACTGTAACAGGCGCTCCAAAGGTAAGGGCCATGGAGATTATAGAAGAGTTTGAGCCGATAAAAAGAGGGCCTTATGCAGGCGCTGTGGGATATTTCAGCTATTCAGGTAATATGGATACCTGCATCACGATAAGAACGCTTATAATAAAGGATAACAGGATTTATGTTCAGGCAGGCGCCGGGATTGTTGCTGATTCCGTGCCTGAAAGGGAATACATAGAGACTGTTAATAAGGCAAAGGGAATGATGAAGGCTGTTGATATGGCGGAGAAGGGATTAGTTTAAAAAGGGCAAATAGTTTAAAAAGTTTCAAGGGATATGAGGAGTTTAAAGATAAAATGCTTTTAATGATTGATAATTATGATTCTTTTACTTATAACCTCGTCCAGCACCTTGGAGAGCTTGGAGAGAATATAAGGGTATTCAGGAATGACAAGGTTACTATAAAAGAAATTGAGAAACTGAAGCCTGAAAGAATAGTTATATCTCCTGGCCCGTGCACTCCAAAAGAGGCGGGTATTTCTGTGGATGTGATTAAACATTTCGCAGGTAAAATCCCGATTCTTGGCGTATGCCTCGGCCACCAGGCAATAGGCGCTGCGTTCGGAGGAGATATCATAAGGGCGCCAAGACTCATGCATGGGAAGACCTCAATGATTAATCATGACGGAAAGACCATATTTAAAGGGCTGCCAAATCCTTTTGAGGCAACAAGATACCATTCTCTTGTTATTAAAAAAGAGACCCTTCCTTCCTGCCTTGAGATAAGCGCATGGACTGACAAGGATGAGATAATGGGAGTGAGGCATAAGGAGTTTATTGTTGAAGGAGTTCAGTTTCATCCGGAGTCAATACTTACAAAGGTCGGGAAAGACCTGCTTAAAAACTTTCTAAAACTTAACTGCTAAGAAGGTCAAGGGGATAAAAAGTTACCTGCTGAAAAAAACATCCCTCATCTCCGGCTTAAGCCCGTGCTCTGTAACCCGGTCATATTCATCGTTCCTCATCTTTATTTCCTTCATCAGGTTATGCCCCATCTTTCCGGTCTCGGCCTTCACAGTATCTTTTATTACCGAATCCATATCGCTATGCCCGTCATAGGGCAGAGTAAGCTCTTTTATCCCTGAAATAGTCTTCCGCGCCTCGTCCCAGTAGAAAGGGTCAGTTGTTATCCTCACGTGGTCATTCTCATGCTCAAGAAGCCCTTTGACATGTTTTCCCCAGAGTTCTAAGTCATGAGGGTTCAGCTCTGTGCCTTCTGTGATCATTGGAAGTGTTACCGTTATATCGGAATCTAAATTAATATCGAATATATTCAGGGCCACATGAATATACTCCCCCTCTCTCTTAGAGGAGTAGTCAAAATTATATGACCAGCCTAATCTCCATCTGGTCTGGGCAGGATAAGTCCTGCTTTCCTTGCTGTCAAACGGGCCGTTTCTATCTGCAGAAGCAACTACTTCCTGAAGATTTCTTCCTGTGACAGGATAGTAATTGTACTGGGCATCTTTCTTATAATCAGGCTTTACTGTTTTGGGCAGCTCTTTGCCTGCCTCAGGTTGCTTTAATGGCTCTTTATCTGGAGTGAAGCGCTTTGGTTTTACCTTCCTTAACCCATCAGGGCTATCAGTAATTATGAGCGTTCCGTCTTCATCAAAATACTGAAACACCGTAGCATGAATAACAGAAGGCAACGCCAAAAGCAGTCCCAGGACTAAAATGAGTCTTACAATAGTCATATATTAATAATAACCCATTTGGCTGTCCATTTTTATATCATCCGCCTCATGATTAATAATTATTACACCCTGTGGTCTCTGCCACAGTTCCAACTTTCTGTCATTCCGGCTTGCCCCGTGCGAAGCTTTGCTTCTATCGGGGCTTGTCCGGAATCTTTCCGGAAGGATTCCCGCCCTGGCGAGTCGCCGAGGATGACCCGACGCGCTTCGCTTGCGGGAATAACACCAAAGATTAACACCTTGATTTTGTGAGATTTTCTTATTCTAAAAATTCTTGGTATATGCTATATTTTAGACAGTTTTCGGGAAATACGACAGTTCGTATAGTAATTGTTAAGCAATGACTATGAGAAAAATGAACCTTAAAAATGATTTTGTAATGCTAAGAGATCATTGCATAATCATTCGGAGGAATTTTAATACATATAATGCTTTGTTCTTTTCTGGCTCTGATGACCTATTGATAAAAACTGCATCGACATTCTTTAACGATATAGCTGAAATCATGCAGAGAGATTGGATTTTGCAGGTATGCAAATTGATGGATCCAGCGGTAACAAAGCATAAAGGAAAAGTTTTAGAGAATATATCCATCAAGCTTATTAATTCGCAGCTAGAGAACGAAGGGCTTATGTACAAAGAAATATCCAGTATTTCAGATTCGCTATTGGCATACGGGAAAAAGATTATTCCAGCCCGACATAAACGGCTTGCACATTTTGATAGGGAACATCAAATTGGTGGGGCTGTACTTGGCGCTACACCGGAAAAGGAACTTGAGACCTTTCTGGAGAATATTCAAAAGTATTGTGACGCAGTAGGACGAACAATAGGCATTGGCCCCCTTGATTTTGCAAGTAGTAGCTGCCATGGCGATGTTCACGATCTTTTAAGGGTTCTAAGAGATTATTATAAAGATGCCTAACAATTTTCTACACCAGACCTGTGTTCCGCTGCGCTTCACACCGACAGGTGAGAAATACGTAAGCGCCGCGCCGCGGCGTTAGGTTCCTACTTCCAGTTCGCTAATTTTAACTCCTTAATCCTTTTGAAATGGTCCGTATTGTTTGTGACGAGAGTTGCATTGTTCGATATTGCTATGCATGCTATCAGGAGGTCGGCGTCATCAAGCGGTTGCCCTTTATCTTCAAGATCGGATTTTATTTCCCCGTAGGCATAAGTTACGCCTTCTTTTGTATGCAATGTTCGTATTTTTTTCTTTAAATCTTCGATTACAGCTAAATTTTTGTCTTTCTTTGCAGATTTAAACGCGCCATAAAAAAGCTCGCATTCTGTTATAACGGTAATATAAATATTTTCCAGCCCCTGCCTGATTATATTATTTTCGATATTGGCGCTTCCTTTTAGCCAGTAAATGCAGATATCGGTATCGAGAATGAATTTTTCCATTCAATTTCTTTGCCTTGTAAACCAGCGGCGATGTGCTTTAATGTCTTTTATAATTTCGTCAGCGCTTCTTCCATCATCCCAACTTCCGCAAAGACCGGTCTTGCTTAGAGTTTCTTTGCGTTGTTTTGCAGCATGCAAATACTCATCAACAAGAACGGTGATAATATCCTTTATTGTTTTATGATTGTTTGTAGCCTTCTTTTTAAGCTCTCTGTGCACTTCGTCCGGAAGTTCAACAATTAATTTCCCCATAGGCACCTCCTTAGGACAAATGATATAACAATATTTAAATATTTGTCAATTTCCGGATATATTACAACGGGCTGATTAGTGAAACAAACATGGTTTCTAATGATATAATTTAGCCATGGTTAATCTAAAGGACGTTGAAGATGCCCTTAAAAAGATCCAGCCATTTATCCACAAAACTCCGTTAATCCATTCCAACTCTTTCAGCAAATTGATTAACGCCGATGTTTATCTGAAAGCGGAAAATCTTCAGAAGACAGGCTCATTTAAAGTCAGGGGCGCATTTAATAAACTGACTCAAATAAAAAATGGAAATGTAATAGCAGCGTCAATGGGCAATCATGCGCAGGGTGTTGCATTTGCAGCAGGCAGGCTCGGGCTTCACGCAAAGATAGTCATGCCTGTAACAGCGCCTATAGTAAAACAGGAGGCAACCAAGGGATACGGCGCTGAGGTTGAACTTCATGGAGAAAGTTTTAATGAAGCCTTGGATTATGCCCTTTCGCAAAAAAATTATACCTTCATCCATGCCTTTGACGATGAAGAAATAATTGCAGGTCAGGGCACTATCGGGATTGAGATTGCGGAGGATTTAAAAGACATAGATTTTATGCTTGTGCCTGTCGGCGGAGGCGGGCTTATATCCGGCATCTCAATTGCCGTAAATGCCTTATCCCCCAAAACAAAGGTTATTGGAGTCCAGACCAAATCTGCAACATCTGCCTACAGTTCTTTCAAAAAGAAAAAAATACATGATAACCCACCATTGCCCACGCTTGCTGACGGCATAGCAGTCGGAAAAATAGGCGACAGGACCTTTGATATCATGAATAAATATGTTGATGACATAGTTTTGGTTGATGAGGACTCCATTGCAATGGCGATACTCCTTTTCCTTGAACGGAAAAAGCTGGTTGTAGAAGGAGCAGGAGCAGTGCCATTAGCAGCCCTAATGGAGAATAAGGAGAGATTTAAAGGCAAACGCATTGTCCTTGTTGTAAGCGGAGGGAATATAGATTTTACACTCATTGACAGAATAATCCATAAAGGCCTTGTCACAAGCGGCCGGATAGGGGTCTTTGAGGTTGTTGTTGACGACATACCTGGCAGCCTGCATCACATAAGCGGTGTCATCGCTTCACACAGGGGTAATATTCTCAATGTTGTCCACGAAAGGGTTGCGGCAGATTTGCCGATAGGCAAAACAAAGGTGATTTTCACAGTAGAAGTCAGGAGCAGTGAACACCTGGGCGAAATCCTCTCTGGCCTTGAGTTAAAGGGGTTTGCTGTAAAAAAATAAAATCTGATATAATGGTAACAGCCTGGAGTGGTGATGTGCAGTTTAAAAGCCTTATAAAACTGGAGGCAATTATGAAAAAGCTTGTTTTTGTCATTATCATGTTTTTGGGATTATTTTTTGTAGCGCCGTACACAACCCTTGCACAGACAGATGCCGAATATTCCAAGGCGCTAAAATATTACAATACTAAAAAATACGCAAAGGCTGTGGAACAATTACAGGATTATGTAAAAAAGAACCCTAATCCTGCTGCATATTATCTCATGGGTTATTCGCTCTACAAACTCGGAAAATTCGATGAGGCAACGCAATATTTTAATGAAGCATATCTGCTCGATCCGGATTTTTCACTGGAAAAGGCAGGATTAATCCAAAAACAGCCTGAAGATAAAACCAAAGAGATTGCGCAGCCAGCAGATAAGCAAGCTCCATCTGAACAAAAACCATCTGCTGAGGCTAAAGTTAAACAGGCTGAAGCAAAAAAGGAAACCGCCCCTTCAAAACAACCTTCGGCAAAACCTGAACCGGTTCCTGCGAAACAGCCTGACGTAAAACAGCCTTCAAAGGCAGTTCAACCTCAGAAACCCGGACTACAAAAAGTTGCTCCTGAAAAGAAAGCTCCTGTGACTGAACAAAAAACTGAAGCTCAGGAAGTCCAGCCGCCTGCAGGAATGCCGCCAACGCCAATGCCTCAAAAAGGGACACCCGGTGTTGCCCCTGGGCTTTTGATTGGTCTGATGGCCGGCTTCGGTATGATTATGTTAGTTATTGTACTCGCCGTATATATATTTTGTTCCTTATGTCTTTTCCTTATCGCAAAGAAACTCAATGTATCCACTCCATGGACTGCATGGGTTCCACTTGTTAATTTATGGACAGTTGTTACAGCCGCCGGCAAACCATGGTGGTGGATCCTTCTCATGTTTATTCCAATAGTAGGGCCATTCATCGGCATTTACCTCTGGATGTGCATAACAGAAAACCTCGGAAGGAACAAATGGCTCGGCCTCCTGTTGCTGGTTCCTATAGCAGGCTTTGTATGGATGGGTATCCTGGCATTCTCAAAATCAGAAAAAGAAGAACAGACCAAAACCACGGTGATTGAGCCTCCGGCTGAGGGAACGCCTCCAGAGGAACAATTTTAATTTGTAATTCCCTGTAGTCTTGCTACAGGGTTACCTTATTCTGTCATTCTGGCTTGTCCAGAATCTTTCTGAAGGATTCCCGACAAGCGGGAATGACACAAAACAAATTGAATTCTTTGATACCCTGCGGTCTCTGCCGCAGGGTTCTTCATATGTAATTGGCCCGCTGATCAGTCACTAAGGAACAATTATTTTATAATTCGCTTTTTCATCAGCCTGAATGGATAAGGTGCGAGAATTATTACAACAAGAAAGATCCAAAGAATATCCCATTGGGCTGATTTTAAACTTCCCTGCGCAAGTGACCTGCATATATTTACAAGATGATATAACGGTGTGAAAAAAGCTATCTTCAAGACAACCTTTGGCAGGTTATCCAGAGGGAAAAAGATGCCGGAGAAAAGAAACATCGGAGTCATCAGTAGTGTGTAGAAATAGTTAAATGAATCTATCCCGGGCACAACAGCAGTGAATATCATGGATATCTCGGCAAATATCAGCCCGCTTATGAAAAGAATAGGAAGCACAAAGAGTATCAGCGGAGATTCCACGAGCCCGAATGCAGATATAACAATGATTATTGTTGAGCCGTAAAGCAGGCTTTTTGAAGCGCCCCACATAAGCTCTCCTGTCACAAGGTCATCAATATTAACAGGCGTTGCGAGTATTGCGTCAAATGTCTTCTGATATGTCATTCTCACATAAGTTCCATACGTGCACTCATAAATCGCAGCAAACATTGCAGAGGAAGCAATTATACCCGGAGCTATGAAATTTATATACGGCACACCATTTATCTCTTTTACAAAAGCTCCAAGGCCAAGGCCCAGTGCAGCAAGATAAAGAATCGGCTCAACAAAGTTCAGGGCAAAGCTCGATTTATACAGTTTTGTATAAACCGTAAAATGCCTCTGCCAGACCCTGAATGCCCGCTTAAGTTTCATAGTATTATCACCTTATAAGGGTGGCTATTGTATTCGAGCGGCTTTTTTGCCTGCCTCTATGCAGAATGCATGGACAGGCAAAACCTCGGAGCGCAGCGAGAATGAGCGAGAATACTGTAGCCACACTTATCATCTGGTTAATCTTTAAGCTGTTTCCCTGTTAATTTCAAATAAACCTCCTCCAGATTCCCTCCGTGCTTTTTCATAAGCCCCGATGGAGAATCAATCGTCACAATCTTTCCCAAATCCATAATAGCAACCCTGTCACAAAGCTTTTCTGCCTCTTCCATATAATGGGTTGTAAGTATCAATGTCGTGTCCTTTGCCTTAAGCTGATTCAGTTTGTCCCATACAGAATGCCTGCTGTGAGGGTCAAGCCCGGTAGTCGGCTCATCAAGGATTAACAACTCAGGGTTGTTTATTAAAGACCTCGCAAGAATCAGCCTCCGCTTCATGCCGCCGGAAAGGTTTTTTATATTTATATTTGCTTTTTCACTTATTTCCACGAAATCAAGAAGCTCTTTTGCCAATGGCAAGGATTCCCTTTTCGGGATATCGAAATACCTTGCGTATACAATAAGGTTCTCAAGCACTGTAAGGTCCGGGTCAAGATTGTCCTCCTGAGGCATGACGCCTATTCTTGATTTTATCTCACTCCGGCTTTCTGTCACATTCATACCAAATACTTTTACCCCTCCGGCAGTAGGCGGCATGAAACAGTAGATAATGCTCATCACAGTTGTTTTGCCTGCGCCGTTCGGCCCGAGAAAACCAAAACATTCGCCTCTTGAGATTTCAAAATTTATGTTATCAACAGCCCTCAAGGAGCCATAATCTTTTACAAGTCCTTTTGCAGTAACAATTTCCATAGAGATAATTATAACACCTCAAAAACTTTTTACCCCGTTAGAAGGACGAAGGTTTTCTAACGGGGGTTACTTTTTTTATTAGATATCAGAGATTAATCTAAGCATCCTGTCCCAATTTAACATTCATTATAAATACCGGCACTGCCAGAACAAGAATTGCGGACATAAGCCAGAATGAATAAAGGTAGCCGTATCGTGCTATCAAAAATCCGGCAAGTATAGGGCCTGCTGCATGTCCGATATCAAAGATGGTCCCGAATGTTCCCATTGCTGTCCCAAAATGCTTTTCTTTGCACAGGTCTGCAACAAGTGCGGCTGATGATGATGTAACGAACGCCTCCCCAAGACCGAAAAATACAGCTGCAATCATCAGCAGATAAAAATCCTTTAATAATGGTACTACTCCAAAAGATACTGCACACAAGAACATCCCAATTGTTATTAACGGCTTTCGTCCGTACCTGTCAGATGTTTTTCCCATGATAGGCTTTGATAATATTGTTGCCACTACCTGAACACCCCAAAGAAGCCCGGCCTGAAACTCATTCAACCCTGCAACTGTTACTGCATAGATGGGCAGGAAGGCCTCCAGCGCGCCGACAGTCATGTTTTGCAGTCCTTCCATATTCGATGTGATTAAGATACGCCTGTCGCTCATCACTTCCTTTATGCCTGATATGAACTTCCGATATGCCTCTCTCAAACTGTTATGCTTCTCTGCAGGGCTGCTATCCCTGAGAACTCCAAGCGCCAGAATAAGTGCCATCATACCGGCAAAACCACTCACGAGATATGCTATCTGGAAGTCTCCCAGCGAAGGATTCCCGGATGCTGGTGTCCTGTGAAGGATGAACCCGCCAAGGGGGGCGCCAAGGAGATTTCCGATGATCGTAACAGAAGAAAACCATGAAAGCATTTCACCTTTTCTTGTTCCTGCCACATCGGCAACAACAGCCATTGACACAGGGCCGTAGACAGCCGTGGCAAGGCCGTGGATGAACCTTATGACAATCAGAAGATAATAATCTTTTATCAGCAGGTAGGTGAACGGCATAACGGCAAAAACAACAAGGCCGATTAGCATGGTCTTCTTTCTCCCGATTACGTCAGAAAGTGCGCCGGAAGGAAGTTTAAAGAAGATTCCTGTTACTGTTGATATGCCTACAGCAAAACCAATTGCTTCAGGCCCTGCGCCAAGGTAAAGCGCAAACAAGGGAAGCACGGGGCTTCTTGCAAGGGCATACGATAACCTTGCAAAGAAGCCGACCGTACAGAGTGCAGTGAATGGCGAAAACATTTTATCCGCTGCTATTTGATACCAAAGTATGCAAGGGTATCTGCCAATCTTTTCTTGATGTCATCATGGATATGCTGGATATACTCACGTACTCCTTCTTCTCCCCATCTGAGTTCTATTTCTTTTATGTTCTGAGGTATCTTTGTGATATCATGGCGCTCAACCTTTTTTGCCTCATCCTTGTCTATCCACTCATGAACATCTCTGTACTCTTTGCCTGTCCTCTCAATACTTGCTTTTGCGTGTGCATCAATAGATGGCATAATCGTTTCCTCCTTTATCAGTCCTATTCATCTTTTTAACCCTTAGATGCATATAGCATCTCGAATACCTCCATGCCCTTTTCAAGAAGCCCTGTATCGCTTTTCGATGTTTTCCTCAGGCCGATTAATATCTCTTCTATTCCCCTTGCCTCAGGGTTTTTGTATTTCTCGTCCTTTATATCAAGCTCATGGACAATCTCGGCAATCTTTTTAAGTGTCTTGTCTTTCAAGCCGAATGACTTCACGAGCACTTCAAAGGTGCACATATCAGCGACGTGCGTGAATTCCCCGCCGCTTACGTCAAAGGCAACGGTATCCCCGGCAACGTCCTCGAGTTCCTTTTCATCGGCAAACTTGAAGGCGGCACTGCTGTCTATAAACTTCCTGATCAGCCACGCTGATGCCATCCTGTCGATGAACGGCCTTTTGCGTGTAGCCCATATCCTCCCCTGATAATCCTCTGCACGCTTTTGTGCCAGTGGAATCTTCTGTTCTCTTGTGCCTGTTCCTGAAATTCCTTTAAGCCCTGCCTCCAATGCCCTTATATTTTTTTTAAGATTCTCTCTGGCCTTCGAAGAGAAGAAATCCACTGCCCGTATTCCTTCAAATTCTTTCCTGATTCTGGCCATTTGCTCCATCAGCTTTTTATTATTCTGAGTTCCTCCTCCCTTTCTTACGCTGCTGACTTTCCTTTCGAGTTCCTCCACTTTTTTCATAAGAGAACCATAATCCTTTTCCAGCTGCTGATTAAAAAGGCCTATGACTTCGCTGTTCTTCATCGTCTCAATATTTTCAACTCTGACAAATGCAGCCTCTCCCTTCATTGCTGTAACCTCTGACACAAGCCACTGGAAAAGCTCATTATGCTCCTCGCTGTATGGAAGGATATATACACCCCCCTTAGACTGTATCGCGCCTGCCTTTGCAAGCCTTCGCCATACCTTCATCCTGTTGCTGACGGGTTTTGACGGAACGCTGTAAAAGAAAAGCAGCCAACTTGCATTTTTCATCGCCTGTCCTCCGCTGCTGATTTTTAACCTCTTGCTGGTGATATGTGCCTCCGCATTTTGTTTCTTTTTCTTAAATTTGCTGCGCCCTTCCTGTCCTTTGACAGAGCCTTCTCTATCATTGAAAAATCACCGGCCTCTGCAAAGGCTGCAACCGCCATAGTCTCGTTCCATTTACCCAGCCTATTTAAAAGTTTCGTTAACATAATGGCCTCCTTTTCTAATTCTTTGTAACTCTTGCTACTAATGTAACACTTGTTACATGGATTGTCAAGAGGGAAAATATCCTGAATTATTGAGGAGTTCGGTTAATCAGGGGCTGAGGCTATATCTCTTTGTACGCTATACCCATCGACTCTGCAAGTCTTTTGTGGACAATAAAGCCTTTGTAAGTATTAAGGCTGCTTTTGATTATTTGATATTCCATGATTCATGAGATTGTTGCAAGAGCATTGATATTTCTGATATTGTTAAAAACTGTCGTTTTTCCAAAAAGGGGAGGAAATATGTTTTCTGCTGAAGAGACAAAAAGATATAACCGCCAGATGCTAATGGACGGCTGGGGAGAAGAAACACAGAAAAAACTTAAAAAATCAACTGTCTTTATTGCCGGCGCAGGAGGGCTCGGCTCACCTGTGTCAATATATCTTGCAGTTGCAGGAATTGGGAACATAAGGATATGCGACTTTGATTCCCCTGACTGGAGCAATCTTAACCGCCAGATACTTCACAACCACAACCGCATCGGCATTAACAAGGCAGTATCTGCAAAAAAGACTCTTGAGGAGCTGAACCCTGACATAAAGGTAACTGCGTTTACGGACAAGATTGTTGCTGAAAATGTAGATACACTTGTTGGAAATGCTGACCTGATACTTGACTGCATGGATAATTTCCCTACAAGATATTTATTGAATGAATCAGCAATAAGGAAAAAGATTCCACTGGTCTTTGGAAGCATCTGGGGGATGGAAGGGAGGTTGAGTTTCATCAAATCACCTGAGACCCCTTGCCTTAAATGCATTTATCCTGAAGCGCCTCCTTCCGAGGTATTCCCTGTTGTCGGCGCAACACCTGGAGTCATCGGCAGCCTTCAGGCCCTTGAGGTTATCAAATACCTCACCGGTGTTGGCGAAAACCTGAAAGGCAAGCTCATGGTCTGGAACGGCACAAAGGCTGAATTCAGAAACTATAAGGCATATAAAGACCCTCAGTGCCCGGCGTGCGGAAATTCAAAATAATCTTGTGCTTTCCTAAATACAGGAGGGGACAATCTTTTCGCTCATTCTCGCTTTGCTCCGAGGTATTTTGTCTCTTTATTTTTAATATCCATTACTTTATGGACTATCGAGCAAAATAAAACCGCTCAAAGACAATCCCCTCCTGTTTTTCAAAACAATTTATAACCGCTGCATTCTCTCTTACCCATTCCCTTGCAAAATTCAAAAATGTTCTGTATTTTATCCCCTAATACTTGTAATTCGAGGTAAAATATGAAAATGGATATAAAAACATTCGTTCTCAACAAGGCAAAGGCAGCAAAAGAAGGTGCACGGGCAATTGCCAAAGTATCTTCCAGAGAAAAGAACAATGCACTTTTAAAGATGGCTGACGCCCTTAAAAAACGCAGTGCAGAGCTTATAAAAGAAAACAAAAAAGACATTGCTACGGCAGAGAAAAAAGGGCTTTCAAAGGCAATGATAGACAGGCTTACATTAAATGAGAAGCGCATCAATGAGATGGCACAGGGACTGATAGAGGTTGCGGCGCTTCCCGACCCTGTCGGCGAAGTCATAAACATGCGACAGAGGCCTAATGGCATGACTGTCGGGAAGATGCGTGTTCCTATAGGATTGATAGGGATTATATACGAATCAAGGCCGAATGTTACTGCAGATGCAACAAGCCTGTGCCTCAAGGCAGGGAATGCGGTTATGCTGCGCGGCGGTTCTGAGGCTATAAATTCAAACAAGGCTATCGTAAAAATTTTAAGGGATTCTGCGAAGGCTGCGGGGTTTCATGAGGATGCTATTACATTCATTGATATACCTGAGAGAGAGGCAGTCATGGAAATGCTCAAACTCGAGGGGACTGTTGACCTGATAATCCCGCGCGGAGGCGAAAGCCTTATAAGGGCAGTTACAGAGAATTCCCGGATTCCTGTGCTGAAACATTATAAAGGAATATGCCATGTCTTTGTTGACAGGGATGCTGACCTGAAGATGGCCGAAGATATATGCTTTAACGCAAAGGTCCAGAGGCCGGGGACGTGTAATGCAATGGAGACAATGCTTGTTGATAAAAAAATTGCACGGACCTTTCTGCCTGTTATGGCAGAGAGGTTTAAAAAGGCAGGCGTGACTCTGAAGGGCTGTCCCCAGACAAGAAAGGTACTGCCTTCAATAGAGAAAGCACAGGAAAAAGATTTTTATAATGAATATCTTGACCTGATTCTTAATATAAGGGTTGTCAAAGATATTGATGAGGCGATAGAACATATTGCCATGTACAGCTCTGCCCACTCTGACTCAATAGTCACAAAAGACTATTCAAAGGGAATGCGGTTCCTGCGCGAGGTTGATTCATCGGCAGTTTTTATAAATGCATCAACCCGGCTTAATGACGGCTTTCAGTTCGGGCTCGGGGCTGAGATCGGAATATCAACAGATAAAATCCATGCACGCGGGCCGATGGGGCTTGAGGAACTCACTTGCACAAAATTTATTGTGTTTGGGAACGGGCAGATTAGGGAGTAAATCGTTGAGTGCTTTAATATTGTCATTGCGAGCCCAAAGGGCGTGGCAATCTCATATCATTAAGATTGCTTCGTCGGTCGTTACGACCTCCTCGCAATGACAGACAAGTAAACCTATGCCTCACAATGACAATCAAGTCAAAGTGAAACTTTTAAAGATAGACTTTAATGAAATTCAAAAGGCAATGGAGGATGTGTCGAGGGATGCATTCGACTATTTCCTTGACCTTGAGACAGGAAAGGTCATGACAATCTCAAATGAAATGCTCGAAAAGGCAGAGGCAAACTTATACAAAAGTGATAATGAGCCAATCGCTAATGAGAAAGAAATAGATGAATATGATATGCCTGAGTGGATTGAAAAAGAGGTCGAGATGGCTGTGAGAATCTTTTCTTCTGAAAAAGACAGATATTTAAGAATTCCTGAACGGAAATCATCAGATGCATATAATCTCATGAAAAAATTTACTGAAGGAGTTGAAGAACTCCATCCCCATGATGAACTCCTCTCTGCCCTTGGCAGTAACAACGCATTCAGCAGATTCAAAAAGGCGCTTGCCGGTTATCCTGCGTACAGGGAGAAATGGTTTGCACTTAACGCAAAGGCGATGAAAAAAACAATTAATGAATGGCTTACTTCAATCGGGGTAAAGCCTGAACAGGTTTACCATTAAAATGAAACTCGGCATATTCGGCGGTACATTTAATCCAATCCACTACGGCCACCTGAGGGCGGCTGAGGAAGTGCAGACCAAGCTGAATCTCGACAAAATTATCTTTGTACCGTCAGGCAACCCTCCCATGAAGGACAGAGAGCTTGCAGATGCGAGGCACAGGTACAAGATGGTAAGGCTTGCAACATTTAAAAACCGTTCTTTTACAGTCTCAGACATCGAATATAAAAAGAAAAATAAATCCTATTCAGTTAACACCCTGAAAGAACTTCAACGGCATTATAAGGGCGCAAGACTTTATTTCATATTGGGCATTGATGCATTTATTGATATACCCAACTGGTGGCAGCCTGACAGATTGGTTACGCTTGCAGACTTTGTCGTTATATCAAGGCCCTCTTTTAAATTTGCAGACCTTTCATCTTCTCCGTATCTTGAGGCAGACAACAATATACTTAAAAGACTTGATTCGGGAAAGATTGAATCCTATAAAACAGCGCTTGAGAGCGGAAGGGATATAATAATGATGCGGCTAACTCCGATTGAGATATCAGCAACCTTAATCAGGAAACTGTTACATCAGGGCAAAAGCATAAAATACCTGTTGCCAGAAGAAGTTGAATCCTATATAATTTCTAATAAGCTGTATAAAAATTGAGACTGCCTGCCGGATGTCGGGCAGGCTTAAGTTAAAAGTTTAAAAAAAAGGAGGAAAAACCTTTAGAAAGTAAAGCCAAAGCCCTTGAAGCAGCAAAAACAGCAATGGGGAAAAAGGCCGGGGATGTACTCATCCTTGAACTAAAAAATCTGTCCACCATTGCAGATTATTTTGTTATCTGCTCAGGAGAAAGCACTACCCAGGTAAAAGCAATCTTCGGAGCAATCGAGGAAATTTTCTCTATGCGTCGTATCCGTCCTATCGGAATCGAAGGATTAAACCATGGGCGTTGGGTCTTAATGGACTATGGAGATGTGATTATCCATATCTTCGAAAAGGAAACAAGGATGTATTATCAGCTTGAGAAGCTCTGGCTCGATGCACCGAGAATACATGTAGAGGAGAAAGGTTACCACCGCTAATGGGGAAAATTGCAATATTTATATTCATTCTCTTTCTTGCAGGGCTTGGGGCCTTTGCATATGTCAACCAGGAAATAACAACGATCAAAATCCCTTTTGATAATACATATGAGACCCCCAAGATAGCCCTGATACTCTTTTCATGTGTTGCCGGCGCCCTTGCAATGCTCATCACCTTCACGATAAGAGATACAAAACGTTTTATAGATAACTGGCAGTATCAGCGCAGGCAGAAGAAGGAGGCAAAGATTCAGGAACTGTATTCAAACGCACTGAATGCCCTCCTTGCCCATGATGAAGACGAGGCCAAAAAACCGCTTGAAAGCATCCTTATCGAAGAACCAAAACATCTTAATGCCCTTCTCAGGCTTGGAGATATTGCAGCTGCCGAGGAAGGCTATCAGAAGGCAGCGGATTTCTACAATAAGGCCTTCTCGGTTAATCCTGAAAACCTTGAGGTGCTTTTCTCTCTGGAAAGTCTTATGGAAAAAACAGGCAGATGGGCTGACGCTTTGAACTACATAGAAAAAATCCTTGAGCTGGATACCGATAACCTCAGTGCACTTTACAAAAAAAGAGCTATCCTCGAGAGGGATGAGAAGTGGGACGAACTCATAGATGTGCAGAAGACAATACTAAAACATGAGCATACTGAAAAAGACCGCCAGAGAGAACAGACTAATCTCCTCGGCTATAAATACGAATATGGCAGACACAGCCTTGAGCATGGAGAGATAGAAAAAGCAAAAAAGACATTCAGGACACTCTTGAAGCTGAACGGAGATTTCATCCCTGCATATCTTGGACTTGCAGAGGTGATGCTCAGGGAAGGAGAGTCTGAAGATACAGTAGATTTCCTTGAAAAAAGCTATGAGCAGACATCATCCATGATAATCCTTGCACGGCTTGAAGACCTTCTTATAAGCCTGGGAGAGCCCTCAAGGCTCATAAGGCTATACGAGAACAGCCTGGCAAAAAAACCACAGAACCATATCCTCAGGTTTCTGCTTGGAAAACTCTATTACAGGCTTGAGATGATAGACGATGCATTTGAGACTTTTACCTATGTTGATGCAAGCGGAATGGCCTCCCCGGAGCTTTATCAAATAATGGGCGACCTTTATCTCAAACGTGATCAATGTGACAGGGCTGTAACAGAATTCAAAAAGGCTGTTGATATGAAAATGGCTTTCAGGCTTCCATACTGGTGCTCAACCTGCGGATACCACTCACAGGAATGGTCCGGCAGGTGCCCGAGTTGCAACACCTGGAACACCTCTACCTTCAATATACATGGCACCTGCAAGATTTAAAAAAGAGGCTGTTGTCCTGGATACAAGCCTCTTTGTCAACCCTGATGTGCGTGAGAGTTTCGGCAGAACACCCACGGAAGCATTCGAAAGTTTCCTGTCCCTGGCATTGCAGGCGTATTTACTTGAGTTTTATATGCCGCCGTCCATATTTGAGGAACTGCTTAACTTTATTGAGCCTGAAAAAATATCGGGAGACCTGTTGGTTATCCTTCACCAGAAACCTCCCAAAAAATATGAGCTCACATGCCCTGCATTTTTGCTTTATGAACTTATTGAGGACATTAGAGAAAGGATAAATAAGGGGCTCAGGGTGGCTGAAAAGGCCGTAAGGGGTGTCACTAAAGCAGGGGAAGAAGAGACGATTAAAGACCTTCGAAGAAAATACAGGGAGGCCTTGAGAGAGGGAATCATTGACAGCAAGGAAGATGTGGACCTGATACTGCTTGCGCGGGAACTTGACGCCCTGCTCGTAACCGCAGACCAGGGGATAATAAAATGGGCTGAAAAGCTTGGCATCAAATGGTTGCTGCCTTCGAAATTTAAAGAGTATCTTCTCAGCTCTATAAAAAGGGCTGACCTTTTAACAACCAAGCTTCAATAAACAGAGAAGGCCCGATTCCCGTTGTTTTAAATAACCTCTTTTAAATCCCCTTGATATTCGGGTGATAAGTCTTTGCAAGCTTTCCGAGTCTCTGAGACATTGACATAATAAGCCTTACTATAAGCTCATGTACGATTATTGTATGTGTATTCCTGGTTTTCTTGTAATACTTTTTCAATGTGTCCCTTACTTTTTTATTGCCTGAGACATCAATAATCATGTCTACATTCTTGCCTTTTTTCGCGAGGTCCATAAAATTCTTTGTGGCTGGTATCCTGCTCTTGTTAGCAAACTGCATTCCGGGTGATTTCTCGTTTAAGTCAGCAACCCCTACGATCTTTATATATTTATGCTTCTTCAACTCCTTTAACAAAGGTTGCCCTGTCCTTCCGCAACCCACTACTGCTACCTTAATGATATCTGCCATGATGCCCTCCCTTTTTTTAATTTAATAATATTACCAGACTTATCGGGAAATAGACAATATCAGCCTTCAATCTCCTTAATCAATTCTTCAAGGAGCCTGTCCTCTTTTACAGTCTTTATTATTTTCCCTTTTTTGAAAAGAATGCCCCTGCCCTTTCCGCCTGCTATTCCAAAATCAGCCTCCCTCGCCTCACCGGGACCGTTGACAATACATCCCATCACAGCAACTGTTATCGGTTTATCAACACCCTTGAGTTTTGATTCGACCTTCGCAGCAAGCCCTTTCAGATTAATATTGCACCTGCCGCAGGTAGGACATGAGATTATCTCAGCGCCCCTTTTTCTTAAACCGAGAGCACTCAATATCCCGTAAGCCACCCTTATCTCTTCAACAGGCTCTGCAGTCAGTGAAACCCTGATGGTATCTCCTATGCCCTCTGAAAGTAATATGCCTATACCCACAGCGCTTTTTATAATGCCGGTTGACGGCAGCCCTGCCTCTGATATACCCACATGCAATGGATATTTAAATTTCCTTGAAAACAGCCTGTATGCCTCAACAGTGGTTGGCACATTCGATGCCTTGAGAGAGACCTTTATGTCCCTGAACTTTAATCCCTCCAGAATATTTATATGCCCTGTTGCACTTTCTACAAGGGCCTGAGGTGTTGGATGCCCGTACTTCCCGAGAAGTCTTTTATCCAGTGAACCTGCATTTACGCCTATCCGGATAGGCAATCCCTTATCCTTTGCACCTGCAACAACTTCTTTCACTTTCCAGCCGGCGCCGATATTGCCGGGATTTATCCTCAAGCCGTCAACTCCCTGCTTTATTGCCTCAAGTGCAAGCCTCCAGTCAAAATGGATATCTGCTATCATTGGTATGTTTACGGATTTTTTTATTTTGCCCAATGCCTTTGCCGCATCCATATCAGGCACAGCAAGCCTTATAATCTCGCAACCGGCTTTTTCCAGTCCCTTAATCTGTTTTACTGTTGCCTTTACATCCCTCGTGTCTGTCTTGGTCATTGACTGAACACTGATTGAGTGTCCGCCGCCAACAGGAACCTTTCCGACATAAATCGTACGTGTTTTCTTACGCGCGTCCATTAACCTTCACCCTGCTATTATTTTTCTCTTTTTTTATCTCTTTCTGTTTTTCCTTCTCTTTCAGCTTCTCTATCTCTTTATCTATCTTTCTCATCTCCCTGTATGCCTTCACTGCAGTTATGTGTTCTTCTGATGTGACAGAAAACTGATGCGTGCCGTCATTGTTTGATACAAAATAAAGATACCTCTCATCTGCAGGATATAATGCAGCCTCAATTGATTTGATGCCTGGCGAGGCAATAGGCCCCGGCGGCAGGCCCTTAATAACATATGTGTTATACGGGGTTTTACGCTTGAGATCACTCATGGTTATTCTTTCCTTTGAACTTTTTATGCCATAAACTGCGGTCGGGTCTGCCTGCAACAACATCCTTTTTTTAAGCCTGTTGTGATAGACAGCTGATATCAAGGGCCTTTCGCTGTTTATAATAGCCTCCTTTTCAATTATGGATGCGAGCGTAAGAACCTCATTCTCTGTGAGTCCAAGTTCTGCTGCCCTTTCCCGTAATTTAGCTGAATATTTCGCACGCATGCTGTTTATCATCATGGCAAGGGCATTCTCAGCCTCTATTCCCTTGGGCATTTTATATGTATCAGGGAAAAGATATCCCTCGATTGACGGAGCATCAATATTGAATGACTTTAAAAAATCACTATCCCTCGCAATCTTTCTGAATGTCTGTCTGTCCCCAATGTTTTTCTCGACAAGTTTTTCTCTTATCTCCAGCAGAGAATCCCCTTCCACCACTGTTATGTCATATTCTATAATCTGGCCGTTCTTTAAGAGGATTAAAACATCCAGCGGGTTCATGGAGCCTGTGATCGAATAGTAACCCGCCCTTATTTTTCTGTGCAACCCGGTAAGTCTGCCTATAAAGAGGAAAATGCTTTTGTCCCTTATGAGATTTTCTTTTCCAAGGATTTCAACCGCCTGTCTGAATGTTGCTCCCTGCGGTATCTGTATCTCCTTGGTCTTTGTCCCGTTTGGCAATGGAACCAGGAATTCTATTGATATATATATTAGATAGAGAAATATAAGGCTCAGAAGTATAGCTATGATATTCTTTCCCACTTTATTTAGAATGCCAGAATTGACACAAAGCAGTCAATAAGTCACACAATAAAAAGGGCGTGCAGAGCACGCCCTTTCCTGTTTTTGTCTTGCTGCCAGCTAATTGCTGAAAGCTGATAGCTCTCCTTTAATACATTCCGCCCATTCCGCCAGACGGCATTCCAGGCGCCTCAGGTTTTTCTTCCTGTATGTCTGTAATCATAACAGCGGTTGTAAGCATCAGAGCTGCAACAGAAGCAGCATTCTGAAGTGCAGTTCTTGTCACCTTTGTCGGGTCTATAATCCCTGCCTTTATCATATCAACATACTCTTCCTTATCTGCATCAAAACCATAGTTTATCTCTTTTGAGTTTTTAACCTTCTCGACAACCACAGAACCTTCAAGCCCTGCATTATTGACAATCTGTCTTATTGGCTCTTCAAGGGCCTTTTTTACAATCTCAACGCCTACCTGCTGGTCAGTCTCCAGTTTAAGTTTATTGAGGGCAGGCAGGGTCCTGAGAAATGCAATGCCTCCGCCGGGGACTATGCCTTCTTCAACAGCAGCCCTTGTTGCATGGAGTGCATCCTCAACTCTTGCCTTTTTCTCCTTCATCTCTGTTTCGGTTGCAGCTCCGACATTGATAACCGCAACTCCGCCAACTATCTTTGCAAGCCGCTCCTGCAGTTTTTCCTTATCATAATCAGAGGTTGTTTCCTCTATCTGTGCCTTTATCTGTTTTACCCTTCCCTGAATCTTTGCATGGTCTCCGGCGCCTTCAACAATAGTTGTGTTTTCCTTGTCAACCGTAATCTTTTTTGCCCTTCCGAGATCAGCAATCTTTATACTCTCAAGCTTAATACCAAGATCTTCTGCTATCAGTGTGCCGCCTGTAAGGGTTGCGATGTCTTCGAGCATTGCCTTTCTTCTGTCGCCAAAACCAGGGGCCTTAACAGCGCAGACCTGTATCGTACCGCGCAATTTATTCACAACCAATGTTGCCAGGGCTTCACCTTCAACTTCCTCAGAAATAATCATTAACGGTTTCCCCATCTTTGCTGTCTGTTCAAGTATCGGAAGAAGGTCCTTCATATTTGAAATCTTCTTTTCATGGATGAGTATAAATACGTCCTCAAGTATACATTCCATGCGCTCAGGGTCTGTTATGAAATAAGGAGAAATATATCCCCTGTCAAACTGCATACCCTCAACAACATCAAGTGTTGTTGCCATGCTTTTAGCCTCTTCAACCGTGATTACGCCGTCTTTTCCGACCTTATCCATTGCCTCTGCAATCAGCTCGCCGATAGACGGATCGCTGTTTGCAGAAATTGTTCCAACCTGTGCTATTTCTTTCTTGTCAGCAACAGGTTTGCTCATTTTCTTAAGCTCATCTATAACCACCTCTACTGCTTTTTCAATTCCCCTCTTAATATCCATCGGGTTTGCACCTGCTACAACGTGCTTCATGCCTTCTCTGTAAATAGCATGCGCAAGCACAGTTGCTGTTGTTGTGCCGTCGCCGGCTACATCGGATGTTTTTGATGCCACTTCTCTTACAAGCTGTGCGCCCATATTCTGATAAGGATCCTTAAGCTCTATCTCCTTTGCAACGGTAACGCCGTCTTTTGTAATTGTCGGCGCGCCATATTTTTTATCAAGGATTGCATTCCTCCCCTTTGGTCCGAGTGTCGCCTTTACTGCATCTGTAAGCATGCTCACTCCTTTGAGTATTTCATGCCTTGCTGCTTCATCAAAAAGAAGCTGTTTAGCCATTTGTAAATCCTCCTTCTTTAATTTAAAGCTGAAAGCTTATAGCTGTCAGCCTGCTTTTTATCCTTCTACGATTCCCAGTATGTCTTCTTCTCTTATTATGAGATATTCCTCATTGTCCATCTTGATCTTTGAGCCTGAATACTTGTCAAAAAGTATCGTATCCCCTACCTTAATCTCCATGGGCTGCCGTTTGCCATCGTCTGTCACCCTTCCTGTTCCTACTGCTATTACTGTGCCTTTCTGCGGTTTTTCCTTTGCTGCATCGGGTATGTAAAGACCGCCCGCTGTCTTTTCTTCTTCCGAGGAATATTTGACAAATACCCTGTCTCTAAGTGGTTTAAACTTCATAAACATGTCTCCTTTCTTATATTTTTAACTGATAGCTGCCCCGATAATATCGGGGCTTTAGAATTATGAGTATTAGCACTCATTGCCAGAGAGTGCTAATATACTAAAAGATGGTCTTTAAGGCAAGGGGAGTTAAAACGGATAAAAACCTTGAAATCTCGCTAAAACTCTTTCTTTCTCTTCTTTGCTTCTATTTTTAGATTTTTAAGACTTTCTTCTTGTTTTCTATAAAATTATCAATAGCCTCGCGGAAAAAATTGCCTTTATTCCGGACTTCCTGCGGTATTCTGCCATCATAAAGCTTCGTCCCCTCTTTAACTTCAGAGGCAAACACAGTGTAAAAATTGTTATTTTTTATTGCTTCTTCCATCTTTGATGAGCTGTAAAGATAAATGTCAGATATAATAGTCCTGGCCAACCGGCGCGCTTTCTCTGCTGCTTCATCTGCCTCTGCTTTTATTTCCGGTTTCGGAGGCGGTGCTGCTTGAGGAGCTGCTGCCTTAAGGGTTGTTTCAACTTTGGGCAGCGCCGGCATTTCAACCTTTGGCTGGAGTTTTTCAACAACCGGCTCTTTTGGCTTTTCCGCAATCTCTTCTTTCGGCTTTACACCTCTTAATACATCAATTTTATCCATGAGCAAATGTTCTATCTCGTGCTCTTCAATATAATCGTCAGCTCCATGCAAAGAAACAGGCTCTCTTCTGTATCTGGTTTTATCGTAAATCGAACTTATCAATATGACCTTTATCTCTTTTGTCTCTGCCCGCTCTTTCAACCTTTTGCACACCTCAAACCCGTATATCTTTGGAAGTGCAACATCAAGGATCGCAAGGAATGGCAGTTCTTTTATAGCCTTAATCATTGTATCTATTCCATCATATGAAACAATAACTGCGTAACCTTTTTGTGTCAGTAATTTGTTTATCCTCTCAACGATTGCAGGGTTTTCATGCGCAACAATAAGCTTATTCTCCAAAGGTTTTATCTGCACTGCAGGTTTTTTTACCAGGAGCACTGTGCTGCACTTGGGGCATTTGAACCGTACACCTTCAGGCGTAAGTTTTTCATCCGCAACCTTAAGCTTTGTTTTACATTTCGGACAACCTACTATCACTCTCTAAACCTCCTCTTGGGCAACCAGAGTTTAATTGTCAGAAGCCCCACCAGGAACCCCCCGACATGGGCGAACCACGCGACCCCTCCTTGTGCTGCAATCCCCTGGGTCAAAAGCCCGTTGACAACCTGTATAATAGCCCAAAATCCAATAACTATCAAGGCTGGAATTTTGATAACCTCAATAAAAAATCCCAAAAATATCAATGTGTAAACCCTTGCCTTCGGGAACAAAACAATGTATGCCCCCAAAACGCCGGCAATTGCACCGCTTGCACCTATCATTGGAACTGTGGATGAAGGGGATGCTATTGCGTGCGCGTAAGAAGCTAAAACACCGCATGCTAAATAAAAAATAAAGAATCTGAAGTGTCCCAGCATGTCCTCAATGTTATCACCAAATATCCAGAGAAAAAGCATGTTACCGCCGATATGCAACAAGCCGCCATGAAGGAACATAGCCGAGAATATCGTAAGGACCGGATGTAATGGCTGCATCGTATTAAAAGATATAAGGTTCGAGGGGATTGCACCATAACTATAGACAATATATTTCTCTCCGTAAGATGACATCAATTCCCATAAATAGACCAGTATGTTTGCGGTAATTATCAAGGTCGTTACAAAAGGGAATGTGCTTGACGGATTATCGTCTTTAAATGGAATCAATTATTGCCTCCCTCCGGCTCATAGACATGATCTTCTCAATAATACTACCGCAATTAATTATTTATGGTCAAATGCTATAAAATCTTATAGAAAAGAAGCTTAGAGGAACTTAAAGGAGGTGCGATGGGGAAAAGATTGCCTCATGCCTCCATCAATTCAACCTTAACGTTATATCCCAATTTATGAAGGTATTCGTAACAATCATCCCATGTAAGGCCGAACTCCTTTACGTCTGCAATCCCGATACGGGCAACAATATCTCTTATGATTTCAAAACTCGAGTTTTCAAAGTCTGCTTCTCGCATTGCATCTTCTGACCAGTTAACAAGGCTTGCCACATCAACCTGCCGGTTTATGTATTTTATTAACATGTCTGCCAATGATTTCTTTGTTATCAAGGTCATTTCAACCTCCCTCTGTCTTTTGATGCCCTTTATCTGCCGGATACTTTTCATGAATCTCTACTAACCTGCCATCCTTATCATAAACTTCTTGATAGAATTTTAAAGTTTCTTCCATTTCATTCACTTCCTTAACATATCTTGCCTTCCAGCCGTGTTTGCCTTTGACTTCAAGCCAATATTTTCTGCCGCCGTTAGATAGATTCTCCCAGTTTGGAAATTTCCGTTCATTCAACTGCCTCTTCTGCCCCGTATCCATCCCTCATAAGTATAGCATACACCTCTTATTTGTTTAATTTCAAACTGCCATGGTGCTGGCAGGGGTGGTATGATACAGTTAGTATGTCATTGCGAGGAGTCCCGACAAAATCGGGACGACGTGGCAATCTGATTTAGTGAGGTGCAAATATGTCATACAAATTCGACTCGTTAATTACAATTCTAAGAAAACTTGATGGCAGGGAAAAAGTAACTGTTCAGTCATTTCCACATTTTTTTATCAACAGTCTCAAAATCAGCAATCTGCTTCTGAAACTCTATGAAATCTTTTTCGTTCCATGTCCCTGCTAAATAGTCAAGGTCATCATAAATAATAGTTCTTCTCTTTTTTTCAAGTCCGAGAGATTCTCTCAGAGTTTTCAGCAGAACAGCATTAACACTGACTCCTTCTTTCTTAGCCTTTTGTTTTAAAACCTTTGCTGTTGTATCATCAATCCCACGAATAGTCATTACACTCATAAATTATTCCTCCTCTCAAAGAGATGTCTCCTTTAAAATAAGACTATCAATATTTTTGAAGTGTTCATCAAGCGTAAATAATGATAGTCCATGCCTTATCGCAGCCAGTGGCTATCATGGTTATTATAGCATTAGGAAAAAATTATAAGAGACTGCCAGGCTGTTTGTAAGAGAATTAACTATTTTTACTGAGTCCTGAAATAAGCCCCTTTGCAGCGGATAAGAATATAGCCTGTTTCTTCTTGCCAAGAGTTCTCAGTTGACTATTGCCCTGATAACTTTTGAAATAAGCTTTACTCTCTCCTCGTCGCTCTCTTTAAGCATTTTGACGGCATTGTTAACCAATTCCTTTTGATTGCCAAGATGTTCAAACTCAAAGAACTCTTTTATTTTAACATTTAAAGCTATCGCGATTTTCTCCAGGGTACTGAGAGAAGGATAGCCGCTGCCTACTTCTATACGGCTCAGATGTTTTGGGTCTATGCCGATTTGTTCAGAGAGCTTATCCTGAGACAGCCTTCTTGATTTCCTTAATTCCTTAATCCTTTCACCGAGCAGTTTCTTTGTAGTTCTCATAAATCCTCCAGAGCAGTTAATAATCGCCTGCCGGAGAACCTTATTAAAACTACATTAAAGATAGATATTAATTGACAAAAACTATATTAAATGTAGATAATTCAACATAAAATGTTGATATGGAAAGGGTTTTCTACCCTAAAAATGGATAAGCATCTGAGAGCACTGTCAGTTTAATGGAATAGCATGGCACGTAAAAAGAAAACAATAACTAACAAACAAAAGCCTATTGAGCAATACGAGCACAAAGATAAAGAGCGGCTTAATAATCCGCCTGTGGGATTAGTTGACGCTCACACCGACAATGGCGGACTGAAAAAGAAAACTTACCAGTATGACCCGCATCTTGACCCGCAACTGCAATGGGCAGGTAAAGCAGAGCATACCAGCTTTGATGTGCCGACTGTAAGCCTGCATGTGCATGAACGCATAGACCCGCGCAGGATTATTGAAACATTCAGGAAGGAAAAGGAAGCTGACAGCCAGCCTTCATTGTTTGAAGCAGATAAGAAACCCCTCCGTGAAGCCATTGAGTTTTACAAGCACAAAGAAAACTGGAGCAACCGCCTTATTGCCGGTGACAGCTTATTGGTGATGAACTCACTGCTGGAAAAAGAAGGCATGGGCGGCAAGGTGCAGATGGTATATTTTGACCCGCCTTATGGGATTAAATACGGCAGCAACTTTCAGCCGTTTGTAAACAAGAGAAATGTTGAAGATGGAAAAGATGATGATTTAACGGCAGAGCCTGAAATGATTAAAGCATTCCGGGATACCTGGGAATTAGGTATTCATTCTTATTTAACTTATATCCGCGATAGATTACTCTTAGCAAAAGAATTGCTCCACGACGAGGGAAGTATTTTTGTTCAAATCAACGATAACAATCTTCATTTTGTCAAAGCCGTGATGGATGAGGTTTTTGGCTATAGCAATTGCATAAATATTATTCCTTTTAAAAAGAGAGCATCTTTTCTTTCAAGATTTGGGAAGGGCCTATTTGAGCTTTTTGATTACATTATTTGGTATGCAAAAGACATCGAAAAAGTACGAGTAAATCCGCTTTATGTTTCAATGGACAAAGAGGATCAATTAAGAGGCGAGTTTAGATATTATGAAGATGAAAATGGGATAAGGAATCTCACTGAGGAGGACATTCAAAATCCCAATCTTGATCTATCAAGGGTTTTCAGAACGCATTCAGCGTCCAAAAAAAGTAAATCACCCAAATACACTGAACCAATTAAAATAAACAACAAAAAATTATTGCCACCAGCAGGCCACGAATGGAAAGCAGACCCAGCAGGGATGAAACGACTTCTGGAATTAGATCGGCTAATTGGTAATAGTCCTACGAGACCGTACAAAATATTTTTCACGGATTTTCCTTATCAGATATTGAATAACCTATGGGACGATACGCTAGCAGAACAGTTTCCAATCTATGCAGTGCAAACGGATGAATTACCAATACAACGATGCTTGTTACTTACGAGTATGCCTGGTGATTTAGTAATGGATATAACCTGCGGTAGCGGCACAACTGCATTTGTAGCAGAACAATGGGGAAGAAGATGGATTACTTGTGATACTTCAAGAGTTGCAATTACATTAACAAAACAAAGATTGATGGCTGCAACCTTTGATTATTACGAATTGGCGTATCCTGATGAAGGTGTAGGAAGTGGATTCAAATACAAATCAGCAAAAAGATTGAAACTGGAAATACTTGCAAATAAGTTAGAGGCGGACGAAGTTTATTTTTATGATAAACCAATTCCCGACAATAAAAGACAACGAGTGACTGGTCCTTTCACAGTAGAAGCTGTTCCTGCGCCTGTTGCTAAATCATTAGACGAAGTTGCAGTTGATACAACAATTGAAGCCGATACCTCCGTTGCAAGAAGCGGCGAGACATTGAGACAAAGCGAATGGAAGGATGAACTCCTCCGCACAGGCGTGAGGGCCAAAGGCGGTAAGCTGATTGAGTTTACAAGGGTGGAGACACTAAGCGGCACTCGTTATTTACAGGCAGAGGCGGAAACCAAGGAAGATAAACCCAAAAGAGTATTGGTATGTTTCGGGCCTGAACATGCACCGCTGGAACAGCGCACTGTTGAACTTGCGCTGGAAGAGGCTGAACATTTGAAGCCTAAAGCGCAAATAGTCTTATTCTGTGCCTTTCAGTTTGACGAAGAAGCAGCAAAAGACATTGATGAAACCAACTGGCCCGGAGTGACCCTTCTCAAAGCACAAATGAACGCCGATATGCTCACTGATGATCTGAAAAAGAAACGCAGCAGTAATGAAAGTTTCTGGCTTATCGGTCAGCCTGATGTGTTAATGCGTGAACTCAAAAGCAAGGACGACAAAGGCAAATATCAAGTTGAAGTGCAGGGGTTTGATTACTACAATCCCAAAACCGGCACAGTAGAAAGCGGGGGAAAAGGCGATATTGCCATGTGGCTGCTCGACACCGATTATGACGGAAGGAGTTTGTTCCCTTCACAGGTATTTTTTCCAATGGCAGGAGCAAAAGAAGGCTGGGCGACGCTAGCGAAGAACCTGAAAGCGGAGATTGACGAGGAAAAAATACAGGCATTCGGCGACACAACATCATTGCCATTTACACCTGGCAAGGCAATTGCCGTGAAAATCATTGATGCGCGGGGCATCGAGAGTTTAAAGATTATCCGCTTATAGGGCACATGAAGAAGATAGACAAGCTTATCATCAACTCACCGTATAAAGAACCGCAGCAGTACTGGGAATATCTCCGCGACACAAGGGAATTTGTTTTACAGAGTGGCCGTAGACCGGCTGGCTATATTGTCGCTTCTGAGAGTTCAAAGGCTTTTGACGACCCCGGTATTTTTATTGAAATAGAATTGGTAAATACAATTCGTCCGCGCATTAAGAAGTGGAGAGAACAGGGTTATACTGGCGTTACAGGCATCACCAAAAGATTATTGCAGCATTGGCAAGACCCCGAAGAAAGAAAGGACAAACGTTTTTTCTTTTGCCAACTGGAAGCGATTGAAACCTTGATATGGCTTACCGAAGCGCCAGAAGCCGACAAAACAGGAATTGCAATTCCGGGTGACGGAGGCGATTTTAGTCGTTGGTGCAGCAAAATGGCCACTGGTTCAGGCAAAACTATTGTGATGAGTATGCTCATTGCATGGCAAGTGCTTAACAAGATTACCAACGGCAAAGATATCCGGTTCTCAAAAAATGTGTTGGTTGTTGCTCCTGGCTTGACTGTTCGCAACCGGCTGTCCGTTCTTAATCCTTTCGACAAAGATAATTACTACGAGGAATTCAATATCGTTCCCTCGGGATTGATGGAGTCATTGAGACAGGGGAAGGTAAGAATCATCAACTGGCATACCCTTGCATGGGACAGCGAAGAAAGACTGTCAAAGAAAAAATCCGTTGACAAGCGGGGAGCCAAAAGCGATGAAGCCTATGTGCGCGAGGTGCTTGGCGACATGGCAACTGCAACAAATCTGATCGTAATAAATGACGAGGCACACCATGCCTGGCGTGTTAATCCAGATTTTAAAGGGAAAAAAGAAACTAAAGATTTACTTGAAGAAGCAACAATATGGGTTGGCGGCTTGGACCGAATAAATAGGGCAAAGGGAATTATCCGTTGCTTTGATTTATCGGCAACTCCGTTTGCGCCTTCCGGCAAAAAAGCGACTGAAGAAGCCTTGTTTTCATGGATAGTCAGCGATTTCGGCTTGAACGATGCAATTGAGTCAGGATTAGTAAAAACACCAAGGGTAGTTATCCGTGATGATGGGAACGTGGATAATAACCTGCGTTCACGTTTATATCACATTTATATGGATGAGACGGTGAAAGATGACATCAACCAAAAGGCTGAAGACAACACCCCGCTTCCCGACCTTATTAAAAATGCCTATCTGCTTTTGGGCAAGGACTGGCAAGCCACTAAAGACGATTGGGAGAAGGCAGGACATAAAATTCCGCCGGTAATGATTACCGTTGCGAATACTACTTATACATCGGGACGGATTAAAACCTCTTTCGATCAGGATACCTTCTTGCTTTCCGTTGCGGGGTTAGGTGATTTGTGCAATCCGCAAAGGACTTTACAAATTGACAGCAGCATATTAGAGAAGGCCGAAGCAGAAACAGAAGAAGTTGATATTTCTGTAGAAGAAGCAGACGATGAAAATGATGAGCCTAAAGAGAAGAAGCTTACCAAGAAACAACAGGCAGAGTTAATAAGACGCACAGTTAATACGGTTGGGCGGATTGGTGAACCGGGTGAGCAGATTCAGAATGTGATTTCCGTAGGTATGCTCAGCGAAGGATGGGATGCAAAAACTGTTACACACATAATGGGCTTACGGGCTTTCAGCAGCCAGTTGTTATGTGAGCAGGTAGTAGGTCGCGGATTGCGACGGACAGAATATGATGTCAACAAAGAAACGGGCTTGTTTGAACCGGAGTATGTAAATATTTTCGGCGTGCCGTTTACGTTCCTTCCGCATGAAGGCGGAACAGACGGCCCGCCGCCCCCACCGCCCCTACCAAAAACAAAGATTGAACCGGTTAAAGAAAAAACAGAACATGAAATTTCATTCCCAAACATTCTGCGAATTGATCATGTTTATAAACCACAGCTTACGATCAACTTATCGAATGTAAAACCGCTTGATATTAACCCATACGACTCAATAACAGAAGCAAAGTTGGCAGCTATCATTGCCGGCAAACCAAACCCTGCTGCATTGACAGAAATTGATTTGAAAGAGATCGGAGAGAAATTCCGCTTGCAGTCAATCATCTTCAGAATAGCATCAACGATTTACAATTCGGAAAAGAAACCCGACTGGAAAGGGAGCAAGGAAACATTCCTTATTCAGTTAATCGGCATCATTGAGCAGTTCATTTACTCGGAGAAAATCCAGATTAAGAATCCATTGTTCAATCAGGATGAAGTCCGCAAGCGGATACTCATTATGCTGAACATGAACAAGGTCATTCAGCACATCTGGAATGAAATTCGTGCAGACAACACAACGCAGCTCACGCCGGTATTTGACAAGGAACATCCTATTCGTTCAACCAGTGACGTTAGAACATGGTGGACAAGCAAGCCCTGTGAGAGTTTTGGAAATTCACACATCAACTTCACCGTTGTTGACAGCAAATGGGAATATCTTGAAGCAAAAACAATCAGCGATAGCACGGCGGTTGAATCATTCGTCAAGAATGACCATTTAGGGTTTACTGTTCTTTATAACTATCAAGGGGTAATCAGAAGATATTTCCCTGATTTCATCATAAAGTTAAAGAATGGCGGGCATCTCATTCTTGAAACCAAAGGGCAGGATAGCGAGCAGGACAAGACCAAACGAGCGTTTTTAGATGAATGGTGCAGGGCTGTAAATCAGCACGGCGGCTTCGGCAAATGGAGTTGGGCAGTATCCTTTGACCCTAATGACCTTGAGATGATTTTGCAAAAGGCTTCCTGAATAAAAAGCAGCCTATCCTCTCAAACTTATTAAGCTCCGTAGAACCTTAACGCCTGCGTGCCTGTCCTTCATTTCGTTAAAGAAGTTCATGGTTGCCCCTAAGAAACTTCTGGCGCAGGAAGGGTATTTGGTATCTGAACTATCTACACCACCTTACCAATAAACACTCCGGCAAAGCAGATTTTTCTGTAAGCTTATCGTTATATGGTATCTTGTATTTATCGGGCATAAATGCCCCTTGTTGAATTTAGCTGTTTCATGCAACAATTACTCATGGAAAAACTAATCAGAACTGCCAGCCAATCAACTCCTGACCCTGAAAGGGCTTTTAAAAACCTCTCAACCTTCTGTGATAATAACCCCGAAGGTATAGAAAAACTTAAGGCGCACCTTGGACCAATATCCCTCCTCTTTAGTTATAGCCAGTTCCTGTCAGTCTTCTGCGTCTCAAATCCTGATATCCTTTTTGACATTCTCGCTGACATAAATACCCCCCCGGACAGAGAAATCCTTTCAGCCTCTTTAAAAGAAAAATTTGAGAATAACCGGGACCATATGAGGGTTGTTCGTAAGTTCAAGAAAAAAGAACTGCTCAGAATAACCCTGCGGGATATTCTTAAAAAGTCTGACCTCATAGAAACCATGCTTGAACTGAGCATGCTTGCAGATACGATACTTAATGAGTCATTAGAGGTTTTAAAGAAAACCCTGAATGAGACATATGGAGAGCCTGAAAAAGATGCCTTTACAGTCATCTCCCTCGGAAAACTCGGGAGCGAAGAGCTTAACTTCAGCTCTGATGTGGACCTGATCCTTGTGTATGGGACCTCAGAAGGGGAAACATCAGGGGTAATAACACCGCAAGGCATTACTGCCAACAGGATAAGCAACCATGAGTATTACTGCAAGTTAGGGGAAAACCTGAACAGGTTTCTGTCCATGAATACAGAGGACGGTTTTGCATACAGGGTTGATCTGAGATTAAGACCGGAAGGCCAGAGGGGCAGCCTTGCCCTGCCTTTATCAGGGTATGAGACATACTATGAATCATGGGGCAGGGCATGGGAAAGGGTAATGCTCCTCAGGGCGAGACCGGTTGCAGGAGATCTATTTCTTGGGAATGAGTTCCTCGAGATGATAAAACCATTTGTATACAGGAAATACCTCGACTACAGCGCAATAGATGAGATACGGCAGGTGAAGACAAGGATAGATTCAATATTCAAAAAAAATGACATAAAAAGAGGATATGGAGGGATAAGAGAGATAGAATTTTTTATACAGGCCCTGCAGCTTATTTATGCCGGCAAGGAAACACTGTTAAGAGAAAGGGGCACTCAAAAAGCGCTGCACAGGCTCCTGCAGAAAAATCTTATCGGCCAGGCTGACTATGCCATGCTTTCAGACAACTACACATTTCTCAGAACTCTTGAGCACAGGCTTCAGCAGCTTAACGACCTGCAGACACACAGCCTGCCTTCCGATGAAAAAGAACTGACTGCACTCTCAAGGAAAATGGGGTTCCCAGAAAAAACTTCTTTTTTATCAGAGCTTGAACTCAGAAGAAATAAAACAAGGACCATCTATGACTCTCTTTTTAAAGAAGATAAAAAAGAACTGTCAGACGGCGTGGTGCTGTTTGACGAGGAACTTTCAGACATTGAACTTAAAGAACATCTGGCTAAGATAGGGCTGAAAGATGTGGAAAAGGGCTTGCGCAATATCCAGCATATCAGGGATGCCTCCAGCCATTTTCAGACGCTCCGGGGGCGAAGGGTGCTAAGCGAGATACTTCCGGTATTTGTTGATGCAGCGGTTAAGAGCAGCAACCCTGATATGGCACTTAATCACCTGCAGGCCTTTGCCTCTATGCTCAGCGTGAGAGAATCTTACCTTGATCTCTTCAAGGAAAATAAAGACCTGGTTCCAGTCCTTATCAACCTTTTTTCACAGAGTGAATATCTTTCAAAGGCTATTATCAGGAAACCCGAGTATCTTGAACTCATAGGGCATGAAATCGTCCTTAAGAAAAGCCTGAATACATTAAAGGATGAACTAAAAAAGAGCGCCAGGGGCGGACAGGCCTTAAGTGATGCAATGCGTATTATGCGCCAGGTTGAAGAGATAAGGCTCAGCCTGTTGTTCCTTGAGAAAAAGATAGATGTGACAGAACTTATAAAGGGCTTAAGCAAGACCGCGGAGGCAATACTTTCTGCAAGCGTTGAAGAACTGGGAGGGAATCTCGCTATAGTAGGTTTCGGCAAACTCGGGGGCAGAGAAATAACGTTCAACTCGGATATTGATATCATCTTCGCTTCACCGGATAATGTTAAAGAGGAACAAACAAAGATTGCTGAAAAGCTTCTCAGGCTTCTTCTCTCATATACCCGCGAAGGAATCGCATACAAAGTTGATACAAGACTGAGGCCCGACGGAACAAAGGGCACCCTGGTCTCATCAGTGAATGCACTAAGAGATTATTATTCGGGGAACGCAGCATTCTGGGAATTTCAGGCGCTCTTAAAGGCAAGGCCGGTTGCAGGAGCTCTTAAGACAGGTGAGCGCTTTATTGACATGGCAAGGGATATCCTTATCAAGCACGGCAGCCTGATATCAGCCTCAGACGTAAGGGCGATGCGTGAAAGGATACAGAAAGAACTCTCGAAGGAAACAGAAGGCAGGGAGCGGCTCGCAACGAGTTACGATATTAAACTTGGATTTGGAGGACTTGAAGAGCTGGAGTTTACAGTCCAGTATCTACAACTCAAAAACTGCAATAAATTTCCTTCTTTGCTTGTTCAGGGGACTATTGATGCGATACGGAGATTGGAGCAATCAGGAAGCATAAAAGAATCAGATGCAGATTTTATGAAAAAGGCGTATGTATTTTTCAGGACTATTGAAAGCTATCTGAGGCTTAGGGAAAAAGATGTCCTGAAAAAAAGCGATTCGGATATATTAAATGCTGTTGCCGAATTCTTAGGATTTAAAGATGGGAAAGAGTTAATTGGACATCTTGAGAAGACAAGGGCAAAAGTGAGGGATATATATGACACTTTGGTGGTTTAAGAATTACAGTTTATATCAAGGCGCGGTAATCAGAAAAGTATGGTATGATTTTCTTGATAACAGTCAGGCGTTAACGATGGCGATAACTGATATAAAAGACAATTACGAGTTTTACAGAGAGAGGTATTTAAAATGGCTAAAAGGAAATTGAAGGAAAAAGAGATAATAGAACATTTGGAGACCGAAGGCTTCAAGGAAGTCGGCCATAATGAAAAGAAAACAGAATGGTACAAAAAAGCCTCTAAAAAACCAGAATGTTTAGTTGCAAAAACTTCAAGACACCGTGATCATATGACGACTAAAGCCTAAAATTTCATCCCCCATCCTCTCCCTCTCCTCAGTCCCTTGTCCATGGAAGGAAGTGCTTTTAAAAAACGGCTTGCAATTATTTCTGCATCTTCCTGATGACCTCGCCCAGCTTCTTTATTTCTTCTCCATACACCGCCCAGTTCCCCTCCCTCTGGGCCTTCATGGCGCGGTCAAAATGCTCCCCGGCAGTTAAAGACAGCCCTTTGTTGTCCTTCGCAGCAGGAAGCCGCAGGGAGGACTTCAAAGGCATTGCTTCTTCCGAGACCCTGACATCGCCGAATATCCTCGAAAGTGCGGCATCGAGTGTCTCCTCCATAGCAATTCGGTTTTCGTATGCGACTACGACCCTTTTCAGTTCAGGTATCTTGCCCTTGTCCGCCCGGAGATACAACGGCTGAACATATATCAGGGAATTTTCGATAGGTATGACCAGCAGGGTCCCCTGTATCACCTGTGAGCCGCGCTGGTCCCAGAGAGATATCTGCCTTGATATCTCGGTATCCTGGTTGATCCTGGCGACTATCTGCTTCGGCCCGTAAACAAGCCTGTCCTTAGGAAAGCGGTATACCATGAGCCTCCCGTAGTTTTCAGCGTCACTGCGTGCAACCATCCAGGCCGAGAGGTTGTCTTTTTTCTTCGGCGTAAAGGGAAGCATCAGGATGAACTCCTCTTTCTTCTCTTCAGGCAGTTTCATTATCGTGTAATAGGATTCCATACCCTCCTCGCTTTTCCCCATTGACGGTATCTCCCACTGGTCTTCCTTGTTGTAAAAGATTTGCGGGACCTCCATGTGATAGGTCGAATAAACCATGGTCTGGATACCGAAAATATCCAGGGGATACCTGATATGTTTTCTGAGGTCAGCCGGCATTTCTGACATGGGCTGAAGAGTGCCGGGGAATATCCTGCTTATCGTCCTGATAATGGGGTCATCCTTGTCTGCCATATAAAATTTCATATTGCCGTCGTATGCGTTAATCGTCACCTTCACCGAGTTCCTTATGTAATTAATCCTCCCTGTCGGCTGTGAATAGGGGAATCTCCTGCTAACTGTATATGCATCGTATATCCAGAAAAGTTGTCCGTCATCAGACACGACCATGTATGGGTCGTTGTCAAACACAAGAAAAGGCATGGCCTTACTGACTCTTTCAAGGATATTTCTGTTAAACAGTATCCTGCTTCTATCGGTTACGTCATTTGAGAGAAACAGCTTCAGCGAGCCGTAATGAACCGAGAAGGCAAGTTTCTTGAAAAATGAATCTATTACGACCCCGCTTTTACCCGCATATTCCGTAAAGACATTCGCCTCTCCTGACGGATAATCGAACTCTTTTGACTTTGTATTCACGATCACATATTTACTGGACAGCTTGCCGTAATAGATTTCAGGCCTGCTGACCTTTATGTTCGCCGCAGTCGATACCGGAGGGATATCCTTGATAAGCAATACCGGCAGCCCCTCAGGCGTCACCTGGTTCACAGGCCCGAGCGTCAGGCCGTATCCATGGGTAAAGGTCAGGGTCTCGTTTATCCAGTTCCGGGTCGGTATGCTTTCCGAAGACAGTTCTCTGGGGGAAAGCATTGTCTGGCGGTATTCGCCGTTGATTATATAACGGTCATTGCCGACCGTAGTAAAGTCGTAATAGGTGCGTATTTCCTGAATCTGGCTGAAGGTATCAAGCAGAGGCCGGTGGTCCCAGAGGCGTATATTCTTTATAGTTGCGCTGTTTTTCGTAATATCATCCCTGTTTATCGTGGTGCTGCCTGATATGTCCCTCTCTTCAACCCTGTCAAGGCCAAAGCCCCGCCTTGTTGAAGCTATATTATTCTTGATATATGGCGTTTCTTTTACGAGTTCATTCGGCGCTACCACAAATTTCTGGAGGATAGCAGGATAGATTGAATTGCCTATAAACGATACCGCGATATAGAGCGCTGCAGTCCCGATAAATATCAGATTGCGTCTCAGAAAAATATTGCCCATTAAAATGACTGCCGAAGCGAGCGCGATAAATATCTGTGCCTTCATAAACGGGATGACCGCATGAACGTCTGTGTAGGTCGCGCCTGCCACATGGCCATGTGAAGAATTCAAGATGGTATGCATCCCTGTATATGTCTTGAATGCCAGTACAAGGAAAATAAGGGCCCCTATCACAGCGAGATGCGCCGAGGCAGCTCGTTCAGAGGCTATGCCTTTGGGGGTCATGAATACAGCGCCCTTCAATATGTAGTTTAAGGCAGAAACAACAAGAGACGCTGCCAGGATGAACATCAGTACTGAAGATATTATCTCGTAGGCAGGGAGGGTAAACAGGTAAAAAGAAATGTCTTTGCCGAATATCGGATCAGAATAACCGGAATCAACACCATTAAAATAATAGAGGAATTTCAGCCAGTCATTACTGAGCCATGACCCCGTAAACCATCCGATCAATACCGGTAAAATAATCTTCAACCTGTCAAAATGTTTCAGGATATTGAGCTCCGGCATGGCCTGACCGCCAAAAGTCAGGGCAACAGATCTGCCCTTTGTTGCCTGCATAGAAAACCAGATGTTTACATAGGAGATAACAAAACCTGCCAGCCCGCCTGCCAATGCAATAATTGCCTGGGCATTTAATTTGGCAGTGAATATTTTTTCGAAATTGACATCTTTAAACCATAGCCAGTCAATATACAATGAAATGAACTGGGGCAGAAAAAATAGAGAAAGAAACAATACGAGCGAGACTGATATTATCAGCTTTGATAATCTTACTGGCATATAACCCCCTTACAGCTATTCTCAGGATATAAAGACATCTTACCATTAATTAGTTCGGATTTTTGTAAATAAGGGAAAAACGAGTTACTTTTCTTTCCTGTAAAGCTCCATAATCTCATCTCTTAAAACAAGCGCATCAACCTTATAGCCCAGCGCCTCGATATTCTCCCTGCCGCCTTCCTGCCGGTCAATGAGACAGATTACCTTTACTATTTCAAGCCCTGCCTCTTTAGCCCTGCTGATTGCCTCAATCGTTGATTTGCCGGTTGTAATCACATCATCAACAATAACAACTCTGTCGCCTTTCCTGACATCTCCTTCTATCCACTGCATGGTGCCGTGAGCCTTTGCAGATTTCCTTACAACAAATGTCTCGATAGGCTTGCCTTTTATAAATGAAGCATACGAGACAGCATATGCAACAGGGTCAGCTCCGAGAGTAAGCCCTCCGATACCTTTTATATTCAAATCTTTTACCATTTCAAAAATAAGATTCCCTATCAGGTGCATTCCCTCAGGATGGAGCGTCACTGCCTTGCAGTTGAAATAGTAATTTGACATCCTGCCGGATACCAGTTTAAATACCGGCTCCCCGCTGTATTTAAAAGCCCTGTTAAAAATAAGCCCTGTAAGTTTTTTCTTCACTGTGGTTGAAAATACAATAAAAATGAAGGGTTGTCAACATCTATTGCTAATGTGTAAACTATTAAAGATTGTTTAAAAAAGAGAGGTGGCATTCTATGCCCAAAATAATGGACGGAAGAAAGCTTGCTGAGGAAATAAAGACCGAAGTAAAAAAAGAGGTCCGGCTGCTAAATGAACACGGGATTGATGTTGGCCTTGCTGTGCTGCTTGTTGGAGACAATCCTGCATCTGAACAGTATTTTCTTGCCATAATGAGGGCGTCAAAAAATGTCGGCATTACTGTTTATAAACACAAATTCCCCGATACCGTAACAATTAATGAGCTTTTGAATATAATCAATTCCCTGAACACTGATGAACGGGTTAATGGTATTTTGATATTCCTGCCTTTGCCAAAGAGAATAAATGCAAGGAGAGTCATAAATTCCATAGCTCCTGAAAAAGACGTTGACGGGCTTGGCGCTATATCTGTGGGCAGGCTTGCCGCGGACGAATCTACCTTCCAGCTCTTCAAAAATAACTCGCATGAAATATCAGAATCAATGTCAAGTTTCATCCCCTGCACGCCCTTCGGGGTAATAAAGTTCCTCGAATACTACGGCGTGGACCTGAAAGGAAAATATGCTGTTGTTGTCAGCAAAAGCCTTGCTGTCGGCAAGCCCTTGTCTCTTATGCTTCTTGCAAAAGAGGCAACAGTGACAGTATGCCACAGGGAGACAAAAAATCTGTCTGCCCTCACAAAGCAGGCTGATATCATCTGCACGGCAACAGGCCAGCAGGGGATTATAAAGGGAGATATGGTCAAGGATGGGGTTATTGTTGTTGATATAGGAATAAAAGTCCTGAGCGATGGCAGGATTGTAGGTGATGTTGATTTTGATTCTGTAAAGGATAAGGCTTCCTTGATAACGCCTGTGCCCGGAGGCGTTGGGCCTGTAACAATAGCAATGCTGATTGAGAACACCGCGAGGTCTGCTAAACGAAGCGACCTCCTGAAAAGTCCCCTGATGCTGTAAGCAAAACATTGGTGAAGAACCCTGCGGCAGAGACCGCAGGGCGTCCATTATTTGAATGTTTATTTTTTGGTGTCATTCCAGCAAGCAAAGCGCGTCGGGAATCCTTCCGAAAAGATTCCGGACAAGCCGGAATGACAGAAATTTGGAACTGTGGCAGAAACCACAGGGTGTAATAATTATGAACTTCGAAATATTATTTAAAGATGCAAATGCCCGTCTGGGAAAGATAACCACATCGCGCGGGGTGATTAATACTCCTGCATTCATGCCCGTAGGGACTCAGGCAACTGTAAAGGCAATGTCTCCTGATGAGATGAAGGATATAGGCGCTGAGATAATACTATGTAATACATATCACCTGTATCTAAGGCCCGGCCATGAGATAATATCTTCCCTCGGCGGCCTTCACAGGTTCATGAACTGGGAAAGGCCCATACTTACTGACAGCGGAGGCTTTCAGGTCTTCAGCCTTTCTGCATTAAGAACCATCGGCCATGACGGCGTTCATTTCCGGTCTCATCTTGACGGTTCAATGCATTTTATAGGCCCTGAAAAGGCCATGGAGATACAGTCCGCCCTTGGCTCAGATATATGCATGGCATTCGATGAATGCACACCGTATCCTGCTTCTCATGAATATGCGCTTAAATCTCTTGCTCTTACAACAAAATGGGCAAGGAGGTGTAAAGAATGGGTCGAGGGTTCAAGGGTTCATTCATCCTTCGCAGTGCTACGGAGAACGGAAGGGGTCAAGAATCAAGCACTATTTGGAATAATCCAGGGCGGAGTTTACAAGGATTTACGAAAGCAAAGCCTTGAGGAGCTTGTTGAAATCGGGTTTGACGGCTATGCAGCCGGGGGGCTCAGCGTCGGAGAGCCGAAAGAGGAGATGTATGAGATAATCAATTTTATCACGCCGCTAATGCCGGAAAACAGGCCTCGTTATCTTATGGGAGTTGGCGACCTTATGGATATGCTCGTTGCAGTTGAGGCAGGATTTGATATGTTTGACTGCGTGATGCCTACAAGAAACGCAAGAAACGGCACACTCTTTACGAGCACAGGCAGGATAAGCATAAAGCGGACAGAATATAAAGCTGACAAAGAACCTTTAGACAAAAACTGCGGATGCTATACGTGCAGGAATTTTTCAAAGGCATATCTCAGGCATCTTTTCATGGCAAAGGAAATTCTCTCGATGAGATTAAATACATTGCATAATCTTTATTTTTATCTCGACTTTTTTAAAAAAATGCGGGAAGCTATAAAGAAAGAAAAGTTTGGAGATTTTAAAAAGAAATGGGAACCATTGCTCCGGTAAATAATGTACAGCAGATAAGAAGGGTACTTCTTTATACGCTTATCCTCAATACAGGCGTTGCGCTTGCAAAGGTCATCTACGGTTACATGAGCAATTCAATTGCAATGACCTCAGACGGATTCCATTCGTTCTTTGACGGCGTATCAAATATTGTCGGATTAATCGGTATCTGGATAGCATATCATCCGCCTGATGAAAACCACCCTTACGGCCATAGAAAATACGAGACCCTGTTTACTATAATCATAGGCGTGATGATATTTGCTACCTGTTTGCAAATTCTCAGACAGGTTTATCATTCGCTTGTTGAATATCATGATACTCAAGTTACCTCAATAAGCTTTGCCATAATGCTGATAACAATGGCTGTAAACATATTCGTTACTATCTATGAAAGAAAAAGGGGCGTAGAGCTTAAAAGTGATTTTCTTGTTGCTGATTCAATGCACACAAAGAGCGATATATTGGCCTCCCTCGGGGTCATTACAAGCCTTGTAATCACAAAATCCGGCTTCCGCATAGCAGATACAATTGCAGGCATTGTAATAGCAGTCCTTATAGCAAAAATGGGTTATGAGATCCTTAAAAAAGCCTCTGATGCGCTGGTTGATACTATATGCATCGACACAACAGCTCTCGAAGCTGTAATAAGCAGCGTCGCCGGAGTAAAGGACTGCCATGAGATAAGGACAAGGGGAACAGAACACTCAACCTATCTGGACCTGCATATCTGTGTTGACCCTAAAATGCCGATTGAAAAGGCTCATGAGATTGCCGATGCAGTTGAAGAAAAGATTAAGGCCAACTTCCCTGCTGTTATTGACATCGTCGTACATGTAGAACCGGAAGGGAATGACTGCAAGTGAGGGAGAATGCTATGCACCGCCCTTAACGGATTGGGCTAAGGTATTTACCTCCACAACCTTCTCTCTCGACTTCTCCCCTCTGACAATCTTTATACTGCCTTTTCTTATATTGAAATATTCCGAGAGGACTGCGAGCAGCGCCTTATTCGCCTTTCCATCAACTGCAGGGGCATTTACATAGACCTTGAATAAACCTTCGCTCTCAACAACCTTGTTTTTTTTTGCATTAGGAATTACTTTGACTTTTATTAACTGCTTCCTCATATTCTTCCAGCAGGGATGTTATCAATTCTTTAACAGAAACAATTTTTTCTGCCCTATAGGCATTTTCGCCGGCAAAGGCAAACCCATTGTTCAGGTTGCCCTTTTGCGCGCTCTTTAAAGCAAGCGCAATGCAATAGGGACTGTTTTTAAAATCACAGGTTATAATACAGTGATAGGGGCATTTAAACGGCTTTCTCTCCCCTTTATTGACGTCATCAATAAATTTATTTCTGATGGCCCTTCCCGGCATGCCAACAGGGCTTTTGATAATCACAATATCTTCTTTTCTGGCATCAATATAAGCCTGCTTGAAGTCCATTGATGCATCACATTCATGAGTGGTAACAAAGCGCGTTGCCATCTGCACTCCGGCAGCGCCCAGTTGCAGGAATTTATAAATATCCTCCCCTGTATATATGCCTCCGGCAGCAATCACAGGAATAGGTTTTTTGTATTTTTCTTCCAATAATTTTGTCTCTTTAATTACTTCCGCAACCAGCTTCTCCAGTGAATACGCAGGGTCGTTAATCTGCTCCATCTTGAACCCGAGATGTCCTCCTGCCATCGGGCCTTCTACCACGAGAGCATCAGGAATATAGTTGTATTTTTCCGCCCACTTCCTGGTAATAATTCTTGCTGCCCTTGCAGAAGAAACAATAGGAACCAACTTTGTCTTTTTGCTTCCGTTTAAGAATTGCGGGAGATTAAGAGGAAGGCCGGCGCCGGAAAAAATAATATCTATTCCCTCCTCAATGGCAGTTCTTGCCATGTCATCAAAATTTGATGATGCCACCAGTATATTTAAACCAATAATCCCCTTGGTTAATTCCCTTGTCTTTTGGATCTCTTTTCTTAAGGCGCGGTTATTTGCCTCCAGGTAATTCGTGGAACCATCGGGCTCAAAAAGTCCAATACCTGATGCAGAAATAACTCCTATAGCGCCTTCATTGGCTACTGCGGATGCCAGGCCGGACAGAGAAATTCCAACTCCCATTCCCCCCTGAATTATAGGAAGCTTAGCTGTCAAATCTCCAATTTTTAACTCTTTTATCTTAGCGCCCATAGGATTCCTGTTTATACTTTATATGCTGCCTGCCGCTTTAGATATGAAGCGGCAGGGTTTAAGTTTAACATAGGCCGCTAATTCAAGACAATTGGATTCTTTATGCCCTGCCTTGCTACAGCCTCTTGCGAAATCATCCTCCTAATCTATAAAATGTCTTATGCCGCAGATAAAGGTTCTTCCAGTTGACCTGAGAAATAAGATCGCTGCCGGTGAGGTAGTAGAAAGGCCTGCCTCTGTGGTTAAAGAGCTTATTGAAAATGCCATAGACGCCAAAAGCACTGACATAAGAATTGAGGTGCTCTACGGAGGCAAGCGGTTAATAAAGGTATCTGACAACGGGACAGGCATGGACAGGGAAGATGCGCTTTTATGTTTTGAACGCCATGCAACAAGCAAGATTGATAACGAGGCGGATTTGTTTAATATCACGACAATGGGGTTCCGGGGAGAGGCGCTTCCCTCAATTGCCTCAGTGTCAAAGGTCAAAATCATAACCGGGGTCAAAGATTCCGGTTCAGGCATCGCAATAGAACTAACAGGCGGAGAGAAAAAAGAGGTTAAAGATTCTTCTTTTTCAGGCACATCAATAGAGATAAAAGATTTATTCTTTAACACCCCTGCAAGGAAAAAATTCCTCAAGACAAACAGCACAGAGCTTTTCCATATTATTGATACTGTGACAAAAGAGGCGCTTTCACACTATGAGATTGGGTTCACGCTTTTCATTGAAAATCAGGAGACGATGCTTGTCCCTAGGGCTTCCGGCTTCAGGGAAAGGATAATGCAGATATACGGGGATGAGTTTCTTAATGGCCTGACCAAGGTTAATAATATATATGGAGGCATGGATATAAGTGCATTTGTATCCAATGCCCGGAATTTCAGAAATAATAAGGCACATCAATTTATATTCATAAACAGAAGGCCGATAAAAGACACCTCTCTCTCTCATGCTGTATATAATGCATATGAAGGCATTCTCCCGAAAGACAAACATCCTGTCTTCTTTCTGTTTTTAACCCTTGACCCGAAAAAAGTGGACTTTAATGTCCATCCTTCAAAAAGAGAGGTCAGGTTTGAAGATAAGGAAAGTGTATATCGTTTTGTAAATGTGAGTATCAGAGATGCAGTAAAGGAGGCCCGGACAGAATACATAAGGCCGTTTGTTGAAGCCCCCGGCGGGTTACAGCCTGAATCTGTTCATCTCGTAGAGTCGAGTCTACGACCTGCTTTTCCCATAGATAATGCAGCTCATTATGAATCACCGGTTAAACAATTTGGGGCAAAGGTTTCTGAAAATCTCGAACTGCTATATAAACCGTCCCTGCCTTTTATCTATCTTGGAGATACTTTTATAGCTGTTTCGGGAAAAGGCGGTTTAACAATAATAGACCATCATGCTGCGCATGAAAGAATATTGTATGAAAGATTTCTTAAAAAAATAAACCTTGACTCGCATCAGCTGCTTTTCCCTGCGCAGGTAAAGCTTTCTCATAAGGAATACAGGGTCATACTTGAAAATAAACCTCTTCTTTATGAATTTGGAATTGAGGCAGATGATTTCGGGCATGATACCCTCATTATCCATTCACTCCCGGATGCATTGGACAGCGCTGATTTAAGGGGGATACTCTCTGACATTGCATCGGCTATCAGTGAGGGTGTTCACCCTGACAAATCATTGAAGGAAGCCCTTGCAGCACGGATTGCCTGCCATGCTTCAGTGCGCGGGAAAGAAATATTGAACAGAGAAGAATTCTCACGACTTATAACTGACCTCGATAAAACAGAATACCCCGACCAGTGCCCTCACGGAAGGCCGACAAGACTTTTCTTTACGCTGGATGATTTGAAGAAGATGTTTAAGAGAAAATAGTTATAGCCGCTTCCTAAATTTCACACTAAGACAATTTTAGAGATTTTAACAGTGTTACCAAATATTTGAAACACCCTCTATATTTTTAAAATGCTTAATATCAAATGTAGCCACTTTTTTAAAATCTTTTGCCTTTATATAGGCAATGTTATATGCATCAATGAAGTCCATTTTCCCGGAAGAATAAAGGTCAATCGCTTCTTTGACTCTTGAATGGTTAGCCACTTTAAGGTTTTTTGTTTCGAGAATCGTTTCAATCACTTCTTTTATCTCAGATCTTGAAAAATCATAATATGATTCAAGAACCCACACGATTTCAGCAATCACTAAATCGCTTGTTTCAAGTTTAAGTTGCCCGCTTTCCCCTTTTTCAAAGAGATCCCTCGCCTTATGGTAAAAGGACTCAACATCTCGGATAAAAAATCTCAGAAACACATTGGTGTCAACAAAAACAGGGTTATCCACCCTTTAAGCCCTCTTTTGCAACCCTCTTTGCAACAACTTTTTTTGTAAATTCCCTCTCGTCCCCAAATCCAATCTTTCTGCCTTTTGCAATTCCGCCGAGGCTTAGTATTGATTTTCTTTCTTTCTTTTTTAGAATCAGCATGCCGCCTTTCATTTCAAACAGAAGACTATCGCCTTCTTTTATGTGCAGGGTTTCCCTAAAAGGCTTTGGTATTGTCACTTGTCCCTTTTTGGTTATTGTTGACATGTTCTTACCTCCAAAATAGTATTACCTATATTTTAGGTATTACCATTTTAAAAGTCAATCCTGCCATATTCAAACCTCCAGTTTTGGAATTGTTGTTACAGCAACTCCTTGAACCTGAAAATTTTCAGTCTAAGAAAACTGGGATGTGTCCCTTACCGCTCATGCCGCTTCCGAGCTATAGACTATTGGACTATTGCACCTTATTACTAAGGCACTTTTACGCTGCTTACAAACCTGCTTTTACCTGCGTTTTTTAAATTGAATTTCTTAACTATATTCTTATATCCGCTTTCAATGTTTTTAGTCTCTATCCCGTATTTGTCAGCGGCTTCTTTTTCATTTATCCCAATGTCATGCAACACATACTTCGTAATATCCAGTTCAGCGACATCTTCCATCCAACCCTTATAGTACTCAATATACTCCCTGTCATATTTTTTTGAATATTCTTTTATTTCTTTAAAAAGACCTAAGAGGCTTTCAATGAATATGTACACTTTTCTAAAGGCCAAGGGATTCTTTAACTTCTTTTCACAACTCTCATCAATATCCGCTATGTCATATTTATAGATGCAACTTAGATCGGAATCTTCTATCTCTTTTTTTGAAAGCTCTAAGGCGGTGTTCTCGATAGATGTTTGCCATGTCAGCTTATTGCTTTGGTCAATTTGTTTGTATATGAGAAAAGCGCTGACAGCGATTATTACTACCTCAATGACTTTAAAGGCAATGTCAATTTTATCTTTAAAGCTAAGTTTTTTAGATGAGGTATCTGACATTGTGCGCTCTAAATTGATTTTTTCTTTTTAAGTTTTCCAGCTTCTAAAGTAAAATCAACTGTTTTGACTTGAGCTTTTTCAATATTAATATTCTTTTTTTGATAATCTGATACATTGGTCTGACTCAGCGGCCGTCTTACAGCTTCCGGGGTCACACCAGCCTTTAACGCATGCATTACCCCGACAGCCTCAAGATAGTTGTCAACGATGAATAATTTCCCTGACGGGAATGGTAATTCTTCCAATTTATTTTGCATGCGGTTTCTATTTTCTTTTACTGCAATAACTGGCACCCCTTGCTCTAAAGCTGCTAGTGTTGGAAGCCCCACGCAGCCATCAGGAATAATAAGACACGACACATCCGCTACGCTCATAACACCAGCTCTGCCAAAAGCAGACCTGTCTATCACTATCTGAGGGCTCTTATGCAGTCCTTTAAGTATGCAATGTAAAAAAGTCAGTGATATAGCCTCTGCTGCCTTTCTTGGCTCAACGATACCCACATCCAGATTCATTATTTCCTTTGATTCCATCATGGGTGAATGGGCGGAAGGAACATTAAACAACATCGAAATTGCATGGGTGAGCATGGCTTCGACCCCGCCCCAAGGGTTTATAGTCTCCTGAGAGAAATAATCAATATGTGTTGTATTGCTCAAGTTGATAAGAGTTGTCAGTGCAACTGCATCATATTGGGAACGGTATTCAGTTAACAATTCGCAGAGGTATTCGAGATGTTCTATCTTTCCAACAGCACGTCCGGAGCCTGAGAGGAGAGCATCCATCCGAATCTTGTCCTTCATTTTAACGATTACAGGGCAGTCAAGTCCCATCGCTGCCCTTGCAGCAGACACAGAATTGATAGTCGCTTCACAGAAATATTCGTCCTCATGTTTATCCATAACAAGCAGAACACGATTCGACCTGACCTTCTGTAAGCCTGCAGTTCCCATCATGAGGCGTGAAATTACACTGCCTTCGACATAGAGGCCATTTTCAGGAAGTTCATTAATATCAGCAGCGTTCACAACATTCGGATGAGTTATGAGCGTATCACAAGCCGATGCAAGAAGCCTTGCAACAGGGCCACCATCTCCTGAATGCCCACCTATCTCTGCGTCAACACCCGTTGGGATAAGTAGAACGGCATTGAAGTTATCATTGTTTTCATAACTCCGTTTATTAAATTCAAATATGGAACTTTGTGATGGCGCAAAATTATAATTGACGTCTGTCATAACTCCAAGTTCGCACTGGTAACCTTTGCTGTCAGTAAGTGTAACAACAAAACGAACAGGTATTTTTCCCAGAGGCATTTGCTTCAATATCTCTCTGGAAAGATATGCTAATAACCCCTCGTGATTCCTTTTTATTGGTACTGTAATTTCATGCTCAAAAAGTAACATTTTTTGATTCTCCGCATCGTGATATGTAGTCTTCGTATCCGAATTCTTTTTTCAGCTCTAACCGACCCTCACTTGTATAAGCATAAATCGAAGGCAAATTTACACCATTAAACATATTAGCCTTTACCAATGTGTAAGCGCCCATATATTCAAACACAATCCGTGTTCCTATGTCCAAAGGCGTATCGAATTTATAAGTGCCGAAAATATCACCTGCCAAACACGTTGAACCGGCCAAAATATACTCGTGTTTCCCATCAACCGATTCCTGCATCACATCAGGCCGATATTGATATTCAAATACCTCAGGCATGTGATTTATTGTTGTATCAAGCACTGCAATATTATGCCCATCACTTTCAAAGATATCTATCACGCTTGACACTATATAGCCGGCCTCTTCTATCACCCCTTGACCCGGCTCGATAAAAACTTCAAGGTTATACTTATCCTTTAACAGCCCGATGGCTTTATAAAGATCCGAGACATCAGCTTCATTGAACAAATAACCGCCTCCCAAATTTATCCATGATATGCTTGATAACAGCCGGGGGATATGTTTATCCAGATGTTGAACTGTTTCGAGAAGGGGGCCATAAGTTTCAGCATTGCTGTTTGTATGAAAATGGATGCCTTCGATGTCTTTATGCAATCCGTTATCTATTTCAAGAGTTTTAAGAATTTGATTAAGCGGAACTCCGAGCTTTGAATGTTTTCTGCATGGATTGTATCTGCTATCCTCAACAAAAGACAATTGAGGATTTATTCTTAAACCACAGCTCGCATTGCCGTTTACACGGTTTAAAAACCGGTTCCACTGAGAAAGGGAATTAAAGCTTATATAATCAGAGATTTCAGAAAGTGCCTCAATCTCGTCAGGTTTATAACCCGGCGTGACAACATGCACAGAACCGTTTGGACCAATTATATCCTTTGCCAGTTTTGCCTCGAATAGAGAGCTTGCAGAAAAACCATCGAGATGAGGAGCCATAAAGATTAATGCATCAACGACAGCAAATGATTTTAGAGAGAACAAAATCTTGCACCGCGCCGTGAGCCGAATATCGGCAAGGCTATTAAGCCCATTCAATATTTTGGTCTCGTCATAAACAAATGCAGGCGTTTTTATTGTTAGATGAAACATCAGAACACTACTTCATTGCCAGCGGGCATATCGATGGAAATACGCGGGAAAGCCCTATTATGCCTACTTTCCAATAATGGCAAATCATTATTATTGAGTTTTTTAAGTCGTTGCCTTACATATTCTCGAATAAAGGCAACATGCGGTATATGAGCGCTCATCGCCTTTCTCAAGTCAGATTTTAGTGCTCCCATTTTTATGTTATCATCTGATTCCATGGCATTAATCAATTCATCGAAACACGCATTAAGTTCGCTACTTTTCGTCCTAAAAGAATGAATAAGATCTTTTCTATTAGCAAGCCTTAATTTCTCAATAGTTCGAAGACCTTCCGGTTTCTTCCCTTCATAGTCAAAAATCGGATAATTTATAACAAAGCCTATATACTCTTCCGGATCAATTTCAGTTGACGGATTAATGATTTCTATTTCCCCCGTTATAGCATTAATTGGATTCTTTTTCGACTTTCTCCCATTACAAGTTCCGCAAGCGTATAATAAGTTGTCCCATTGATTTGCCTTGCCCCAGAGAATATTATCACTGTCATCTCTAAATAAATGTTTTGGAACATAATGTTCAACTTCTCTTTCCGGTTCTGGGAGAATTCCAATATCCCTTTCACAATAGCAACACTTTCTCATCTGCATTTTTAAGAGCCTGTCTTTAACATCCTGCTTAGTGCAATCGCCTTCTACAATTTCATTCTCGGGTTTATTCAATGAAGCGGGGCAACTTTCACGCTTAATTTTAATCATTGTGCCCTTCCAATATATTGTTAAAATCCGAAATATTCTTCTCGAGTTCAGAATAATAATCTCTCTCAACCAATCTTTCGATTAATGTTCTTCCTTTTGGAAACATAATATTTTTCAGCTCTCTCTTAAAGACATCGAGGCGCTGCTTCTCTTCATTAGTCCTCTTGTCCTTCGAGGCAAGTATAGACGCCTCTCGTAAGATTTTATCAATTCTTGGATCTATACTGAATATGTGATCAAACGCTTCTGATGACAATACCTGATCACAACCTAAGTCGCCTAGCATTTCTTCTACCTCAGATATCTGATTGCCATTCTGATTATCGTAAGTTAAATGAAATAATTTCGACTCAAGCTTAACATTAGACATTTTGCTTGCATTTGCAGCAATCAGTGGTGAGTGCGTTGTTGTTATAAATTGCATTTGAGGAAAGTGCTCTCTAAGAAGTGCTATAATCCGACGCTGCCAAGAGGGATGCAAGTGTTGTTCCAGTTCATCAAGTAAAACGATTCCTCTAATGTGGTCATCAAACATTTTTACGTTGTACATCATCGCCCAGCTGAGCATATCAACAATCCATGAGAGAGTTGCATTGTAACCATCAGCTATAGCGTTAAGCGAAACGAAGTGGCCCCATGGGCCATTAATTTCAATGCCGCCTTTCTTGGAGAGCCGCACCGAGCCTTTGTCTAATTGAAGGATACTCGCCAGATTGTCTAATAGTGCTTCAAAATCTATTGGATGTCCTTCGTGCGAGTCGGGATCTTTGAGGCGCCTGAGCACGAGTTCCGGATTTTGTAATGTCAAGTCATAATTAAAAAGAGTATAAAAAGCATCGACCGAGAAGTAGTCTGAAAAATCTCTAGATCCAAATGCGCGTCTGGCTGCCCCATAGCCACACACGAAAATGTCATCCCATGGAAAGGGCGACGGGTTTGTTTCTTGTGTTATCTCATAGCTTCCGGTCTCGCCTTGCTTAATCGTAGTTTCGATGAAGGGGTGATTACCTAGTACGTCGCCAGAGAAATCCACGCGAATCACTCCTTCTTTCTCTGCCTTGGACATCCAGTCACCTTCACTCAGCCACTCACCATAAATATCCTGAAGAAGTCCAGAAACATCAGATTTGTCACAAAGTCCCATTGCAATGCAACGCAACACGGTAGTTTTCCCCGTTCCGTTATCACCAAGAATAGTTGTCCAGAGGGATGGATTACTATTTGTTGATAGAGGGATATCGATCTCTCCAAAGCATCTAATGTTCTTTATGAAAACATTGGTAATATACATGTGTTCTATCGCTCGACAGTTTTCGTTAAACGTGAAACCTTGGTGGCACTTACCATCCCATGTCTCCCACTCCCTGCCTCACACGCTGCGCCCCTCACACAGATAACATCGACACCGGTTTTCCATAATGCAGGCATCTGTTTTTCTATTATAGACCCTGCGATCCAAGCTTCCTGTTTGTTCTTGTGGCAGTTATTCACAAACGTTTTAATTTCTTTCAGGCTCATCCAGTCGAGCAAACCCTTTCCGCAATTCTTATCAAAGGTATCAATCAATACGCCGTCGGATTTAGCATAAACTGAAACTTCCCATCCCTTGGTAACAGGGTCCAGAATGTCCCGAAGGTTATCGTCAGCAAAAAGAGTGGTTATAGTCATCTTGGGCTTCTTTTTGAAAAAGAAATTTACCTGTTTTACCACATCTCTCATAACCTTCTTGGCATCCGACTCTTGCAGTTCGGCAAGCCCAACCTTAACGATGTCTGCACCCGCAAAAGCAACCCCAACCGCAGCCTGTCCTGCGGTACTCCAGACAAACTGTTTTTCGCCTATATTCGTGCTGACTAATCTGTTGGCCGGCGTGACGCTTCTTATTGTATGGATATTTGCAGGATAGCAAGTTCCAAGTGCTGAACCGGGATATTCAGCATCAATTATATGCGCCCCGCCTTTTACAGCTTCAACCGCATCGTTCTTGCCCCTGACGCTCACCAAAAGCCTTTGGCGCATTGCTCCCCTTTCATTTGCTATCTTTGTGAAGATAATATAATATTTTTCAATGCTTTAAGCAATAGAAAACTGGTCACTGAGCGTTATTGTTAGGGGGTAAGAATGCCGAAAAAGATAAGTATAGTAACCGGTCCAATCGTAGGACTGAAATCTACAAAGTTTATTGAAGAAACAACCGTACTTGCAAAATCCGTAGGCGAAAAGATTATCTCTTTCAACCTGTTCAGCGAAATACTTGAACAAAACGGATTGAAACCTAAGAATGCCTATGAGGAAATACTGCACATCGGTAACCTGCTGAACGGGTATGAATATCAATTCAAGTGCATGCGGGAAAAAGCTTATCTTTCAATTGCAAGAAAAATGGACAAGCTCGGAAAAGATGTCAGTGTAATTATCCGCACACCGGCATCAATAGAATGGAGAGGCTACAATTTTATACTAAAAGATCATCGCATCATATCAGAAGTAATTAATCCTGATATTATCATTACTTTGATTAACGCTGAGTGGAAGATTAAAAAACATCTTGAGAGTAATTATGGTCAGCATGTCTTAAAAGTAATAGCACAGAAGAAAGAAGCAACAATATCCAAAATCCTTGAGTGGCTGGCTTCAGAAGTATCCGTCAGCGAAGACTGGGCAGAGTGGGCAAGTTTTATCAGGAAAAAGAAAGTGCCGCATATCATCTTCGGACTAGAAACGCCAAGTTTTAAAAATAGAAAGAAATATGTGCGTGATGTGGAGGGACTTGCCAAGCTTGTTACTCAGAAGAACGTCCCCACTTTTTATGCTTCTTATTCAATGACAGTTGCGAAAGAGGGCGTTAGGAAAAAAATCAATTTCACAATATGGGATTTGAGGGCTTATGGCGTAGTGATAGACCCGGCATCCATTGAATTAGGTGCCAATGTAGATGAAGAGCTTGAATCAGTGGTCTTTGCTTATACGGTATGTCGCGATTTGAGATGGGATGTCAAAAAAGTTGATGCGGTTGTCGCTATACATCCCTATGACGAGATGCCTCCTTTGAGCACGGGCATGATGGACGAACTCGGCCATGCACGGGCTTATGGAAAAGACAGATATCTAATAATGCCTGTTGGTGGAGGCAGTCCGTTCACAAGCGATAATTATGTGCCAGCGAATCATGTGTTCAAAAACGATAAGGAGTTCTTTAATTTTATTGGAAGTAAGCGTAGACCTACTTTAAAGCCTAAATTTAAAAAGTTCCAGAAAGCATTTGGAAAATGGCAGAGTAAAAATGACGGAAAATAGGGCTAGGTCTTAGATATCAGTCTTCATCCCGATTTCCCTCAATCCAGATTATTTTTTTAACCATCCTCTCACCGTAGTACCACGGTTCAAAAACTCACAAATGAACTGCCTATGTTCGAGAAAAAAGAGCTCATTTTATCCTTCTTAGTTTTTTCTCTAAACGTTTTTCCGCCAGAAATGTTTCGGGAATTAACTCGAAAACTTTTTCCTTATACCTATTCAGATTTCTTCTTGAAAGCAAGCCGGAGTGATGTAATACGCCTACGACAATAGCTGGGCTTACATTCAACTCTTTTGAACAATCTACCACCCTCTTCTCTGAAATATAATTACCGAAATGCTTGAAGTACGCTGTTATCTCATTTGCTCTTAGCAATTTTGTGGCATATTGATTTGCTTCTTTTTCCACATTGCTCGAAATGTTATCAAGATCGTCTATAAAATAATCGGTCTTCTTTTTGAGGTGAAGCAAAATGTGAGCAATTTCATGAGCAACAGTGAACCAGAAATTATCTATGCGATTATAGCGGCCTGAATACACAATAACTGGATTTGACTTATCCCAAAAAGATGCGCCGTCAATATAGGTCTTTTGCAGATGGCTTAGAATAAAAAACTTGACGCCAGCGTTGCTTAATTCATTAAGGAATAGTTCAATGCCATTAGGTTTCACTGTAAAGCTGTAAAGACTAACAGCCAATTGTCTTAAATCATCGCGTCCAAATTGATCTGAGGAATAGTTTTGCGCGGATGTTTGAGCCATCCTAAACCATGTAAGTGCATAGTATTTATTGTATTGAGCAAATACGTCTGACTTCCTGAAGGTGGGCAGTTCAGCGTTATCCAAAAATGTAAAATCAAGCTTATTAATATCCCAGAAATTATAAACCCGGTCTATTAATTCATTGCTGTTGCGAAAAGCGCTTAGCCAGCCTTTTTTAACCATTTCAGTAACCGGCATATATTTGTAAATCATTCCCTTGATTTCAGCATCTCTTGTTTGCCGGGTATCTTCCTGTCGCCGCAATCTATAATTTGAGTCGAGATTTATCCAGTACTGAGGTGACTGACCAAAAGCCTTGCTCAAAAGCTTTGCAGTTTCAATAGTTATCGTCTGCTTATTTTTAATCAGTTGATTTACAGTTTTAAGAGATATACCAAGTATCTCGGCTAAATCTTCCTGCCTCCAGTTCCGGACCTCTAATTCTTCTTTGATAAATTCGCCGGGTCCGATATTTTTATAAGGTGTATCGTTAATAGCCATAATTAAGCTCCATAATGTTTAGATAGTTCCGCTATATTTATAATGCCCTTTGTCTTTTCCGTGTTTTGCCACTTAATGTAAAATTCTAATCTCCATTGGTCGTCAACTCTTACAGAATACTTATTTTCATACCCTTCAAGTTTCTCAAATTTCAATGACGGTGTTTTCCACAAATCATATATATCAATCGCAGCTTCAAACTGCTGCACTCTCATGAAAAATTTTTCAAGCGCGCCAGGCGGCGGTTTATATTTTCGGCTCTTTCCACTGTGATAAAGGTCATTAAGATGTCTGTTACTAAATTTATATTCCATACCAAAAACCTCATGTTGGTAATAATATAAGCAACAAAAATAAAAATGTCAAGATAAATTTAACCTAAGAGGTAAAATTGTTCTTACATATGTTTAGTAGCGCAACAGACTCTTATCTTCATATCCTTTGGAAATGCATCTTTCTACATGTACTTCGCAACCCTGACGAGACAAAACGGTTGCTGGCGTCAGGAAGAGATTTCAAAAAAATAAATCTAAATAGTTGTATCCTTAATTCCTAATCGTGTATCATTTTAATCTATGAACAAAGGTTATCTCAATCTTGTCCTCCACGCCCACCTGCCTTATATCAGGCATCCTGAACACGATTATTTTCTTGAAGAGAACTGGCTCTATGAGGCCATTACAGAGAGCTACATCCCCTTGCTTGATGTTTTTGAATGCCTCCTGAATGATAATGTTGACTTTGGAATCACGCTTTCCTTGAGCCCAACCCTTGTTGAAATGTTCAATGACCCCCTCCTCAGAGAGAGATGCCTCAAGTATATAAACAATCTTATTGAACTTACAGAAAAAGAGCTGCTGAGGACAAAGGGAGACCTGTCATTTGAACCGCTGGCAAAAATGTATAATGACCGCTTTAGAAGGATTAAATATCTTTACGATGACTGTTACAAAAAAGATCTCACGTCTGTCTTTAAAAAATTACAGGATACCGAAAAAGTTGAAATCATAACATGCGCAGCAACTCACGCCTATCTGCCGACACTTAGCGGCTATCCCCAGGCTGTGAGGGCGCAGATAAAGGTTGCGGTAGAAAGCCATATAAGAAATTTCGGCAAAGCGCCTGAAGGTATATGGCTGCCTGAATGCGGCTATTATCCGGGCCTGGACAGGATATTGAAAGATGCCGGCATAAAGTTTTTTTTCATGGAAACACATGGGATACTGAACGGGAAACCGGCGCCGGAATACGGCGTATATAAACCTGTATCCTGTCCGTCGGGTGTTATTGCGTTCGGCAGGGATATTGAGTCCTCAAAGCAGGTCTGGAGTTCAATCGAAGGGTACCCCGGAGATTTCGCTTACAGGGATTTTTACAGAGACGCCGGCTTTGACCTTCCGGTAGAGTATATCAGGCCTTACATTCACCCTGACGAGATAAGAATATATACCGGGATAAAATACCACCGGATAACAGGCAAGACAGACGATAAGCGGCCTTACAACAGAAAGAAGGCAATGGCCAGGGCAGAAAAACATGCTGAAAACTTTATACTGAACAGAAAGCAGCAAATAGAACTCCTGACCCGGACATCAGATTTTACCCCTGTGATAACAGCGCCTTATGATGCCGAACTCTTTGGGCACTGGTGGTTTGAAGGGCCGGACTGGCTTAATTTTCTCCTGAGAAAAATCGCAAACCAGAATCCATTCAGGACAATCACCGCTTCGCAATATCTTAATGAAAATTCCGGATTCCAGCGCATAACTCCTTCCATGTCAAGCTGGGGGCACAATGGCTACAATGAGGTCTGGCTCAATAGCTCCAATAACTGGGTTTACAGGCATCTGCACAAGGCAACCGAAAGGATGATAGAGCTTTCTGATATGTTCCCTCGTGCCGAAGGCCTGCTGCAGAGGGCCCTGAATCAGGCTGCAAGAGAAGTCCTTTTGCTGCAGCATAGCGACTGGGCCTTCATAATGAAAACAGGGGCAGCATCTGACTATGCCGTAAAAAGAATAACCGAGCATGTAGACAGATTTAGCAATTTATACTCGGCAGCAAAATCAGGCAATATAGACGAGAAAAGGTTATCAGAGATTGAAGATAAGGACAGGATATTTTCCGGGATAGATTATCGCGTCTATTCCGGCAATGAAAGCAGTCTCTCAAAAGGGTAAGACTTAAGGTATGACAGAAATTCATCTACTGCATGGGATGAGATAGCATTCTTCTGAAAGATCATTGAAAATTCCCTGAGCATTTTTTCCTCTTTAAAGCTCAGGGGTTTAAGGGTCCCGTATTTCATTTCTTTTCTTATAGCCCACCTTGATACAATGGCAATTCCCATTGTGCTCTCGACCGTTTCCTTGATTGCCTCTGTGCTTCCCAGGACCAGGAAAGTCATCATATCCTGAGGCGTTATCCTGTATTTGCCAAGGTATTTCTCTATTACCTGCCTTGTGCCGGAACCTTCTTCGCGAAAGATAAACGGTTCTTTTGTGATTTCTACAACAGATATGCTCTTCTTTTTTGCCCATGGATGCAGCGGCGAGACAATCAGAACAAGTTCATCGGCAATAAGTTTTTCTACAACCATCTTCTGCCTTGCCACATCTCCTTCTACAAGGCCGATATCAATGTTGCCTGAATTCAAAAGCTCCACTATCCTCTTTGTGTTGCCGACAAGCAGATGAACTTTTATCTTTGGATGGGTTTTCCTGAAATCCGCTATAACCCCCGGCAGGAGATAATTCCCTATAGTCGAACTTGCGCCAAGGCTTATGCTCCCTTTCACAAAGCCTGTTATCTCACCAATGTTTTTCTCAGCAGCAGCATAGAGGTTGAGGATTTCCTTGGCGTATTTATAGAGCATCTCCCCGGCAGGTGTGAGCGTTACCGTATTGCTTGCCCTGTCAAAGAGTTTTGTCTCATATATCTCCTCTATTGCCTGTACCAGGAGACTTACCGCAGGCTGTGTGAGATGTATTATCTCAGATGCCTTTGAAAAGCTCTTTGTCTCCGCAACCGTGCAGAAAACTTTTAGTTTATGGTCTTCCATTCCCATAGGATTTGCTAATTATAGAATAAAATAAAGAAATAATTCAACTAACTGATTTTACCTCGTTAGAAATATGTCTTCTGCCAACTTCGGGGCTGGTTAAAAATATCACCCGGATTTTCTAACGGGGGTAAACGGCTTTTCTTGCGAGGGCGTCTGCTTTTTTATTCTGTTCCCGCGGGATATGCTGGATGCTGTACCCCTTAAAAGACCTGAGCTGAGAGATTACATCCAGATATAGTTCTTTCAGTTTTTCGTTCTTTACTTTATAGCTTCCTTCAATCTGCCTTACCAATAGTTCTGAATCAAGAAAGATACTGAGGGTTTCAATTTTCAGGGATATTGCCTTGGAGAGTCCCTTTATCAATGCCGTATACTCAGCGATATTGTTTGTTGCTATCCCGATATTCTCCGATATCTCATACGTCTCGTCCCCACAGGTGAGCACTGCCCCAATGCCTGATTTTCCAGGATTGCCGCTTGATGCGCCATCACAATACAAAACCGCATCTCGCTGCGAGCCGATTCCGGCTTTCATTCATTTACTTCTTTCCAGTAGAGTATCCTTCTGCATTGAGGGCATTGATTTATCTCTTCATTCTTTTTTATCTCTACACACATCTGTGGCGGCACATTCATATTACAACCCTGGCAGATCTCATCCCTTGCCTCTACCACCGCAAGGCCGCCGCACGCCTTTAGTACTTTCATATACTCGTTATACATATCAGGGTCTATCTTATCCGCTATGTCTGCCCGCCTGGCCCTTTTTTCACTCAATTCACCTTCTGCCTCAGCCATCTCTTTCTCAACCTGTTTTTTGAATGCCTCCACCTTATCTTTTTCAGTCTTTACCTTAATCTCTTCTGCCTTTAATTCTTTGCCTGCTGCGTCAATCGCCTCCATAATAGACAGTATCTCATCTTCTATCGCATACCGTTCCTTCTCTATGGCTTCTATCTCTTTAAGATGCGCCTGATATTCCTTATTTGTCTTTATCTCTGATGCGCGAACCTTTATTTTTTTTATCCTTTCATTGATATCCTCGGTCTCTTTTTCCTTGTCCTTTTTCTTCTTTTCAAGCAGGTTTACTTTTTGTTTTCCCCCCTCATGGAGAGATTGAATCTCTTTAAAAGCTTTCTCAGCAGAAAGCAGCTTTGAAGGCATTGAATCAATAAAATTCTTGTCCCTGAAAATAACAGAATCTATTCCCTGAAGTTCGATAAGTAGTCTTATGTTCTCGTGCACACACCCTCCACCAAAGAAAATTAAAAATGCAAAATTATAGAATTCCTTAATCTTGAATCTTTAACTTTAAACTTTGCATGATTTAGTTGGTGGGCCCACCAGGACTCGAACCTGGGACCAACCGGTTATGAGCCGGTAGCTCTACCAGCTGAGCTATGGGCCCTCAAAGCTTTTAATTGTAAAGTTTAAGGTGTGCTTTGGTCAAGTCCTAATAAAAGTCCTCAACCACTTGTGTTTTGAAGGGTGTCTTAACTTTCGAATTGCTCCTACCTCTATCTGTCTTATCCTCTCCCTTGTAACCTCGAATTCCTTTCCGACTTCTTCAAGGGTCTGGGGTGCATCTTCTCCTATGCCGAACCTCTTCCTTAAAATCTTTTCTTCCTTGGGGCTGAGTGTGCAAAGCGACCTGTCTATCTGATTTTTCAGGTCACCCTGTATCGCAGCATCCAAAGGAGAAAGCACAGCCTTGTCTTCAATAAAATCACTAAGATGGCTGTCCTCTTCATCTCCTATGGGAGTCTCAAGTGATATGGGTTCCCTTGAAATTTTTAATATCCCTCTAACCTTTTCTATCGGCAATCCTACCTTGTAAGCAATCTCTTCCGTAACCGGCTCTCTTCCAAGTTCCTGCACAAGCTCTCTTGTCGTCTTTGTTATACGGTTCATTGTCTCTACCATATGCACAGGGATTCTTATGGTCCTGGACTGGTCTGCCAGGGCCCTTGTAATTGCCTGTCTTATCCACCATGTCGCATAAGTGCTGAATTTATAACCTCTCTCATATTCAAACTTGTCGCAGGCCCTCATTAACCCTATGTTGCCTTCCTGAATAAGGTCGGAAAAACTGAGCCCTTTCCCCATATATTTCTTTGCTATGCTTATAACAAGACGGAGGTTGGCTTCTATAAGCGCCCCCTTTGCCTCAAGAACCTCCCTCTCCCTTTCAAGGAGAAGCTGAAGTATTTTTTTCATTTCTCCTGCTTTAATGCCAACCATATCCTCCTTGTCTGCTATCTCTTTCCTGCATTCTCTATAGGCGCTAAGGAGCATGTTTGTATCATCATTCAGGGCTTTATTGATTTTTCTGCCAATTTTATTTTCAGGCCTGTCAATATCAAGCCCTTTCTGTTTAAGTTTCTTTTTAAGAAATGTCATCTGCTTATCAATTTCATCAATTCTTAGTATTGTTTTTTTAATCTCCTCAGAGAAGGCAATTACTGAATCCTCTTTTAACTTCAGTTGATTTATCTTATTCAGCATCTGAGTCATATTATCTTCAAGCATGCGCGACGCCTTTTTATCTGCCGGGCTGCCTTTTGCAGCAGGCTTTTTGAGATAAACCTTCCTCTTCTCATACAGTTTGTTTATCTGGGCTGCTATATCAGAGAATCTCTTTCTTTCAGCAAGGATATCTTCATCAAAAGTTTCTTCTCCATTCTGTATTATCTCCCCTAATGGCGCCTCGCCTTTCTCAATAAGTTCTCCGAGCGCAATAAGCTTTTTAACTGCAAAAGGAAGTGAAAAAATAATCTCTGCTACCTTTCTTTTGCCGCTTTCCATCTTTTTTGCTATCTCAACCTCACCTTGTTTAGTGAGAAGAGGGACCCCGCTCATCTCTCTGAGATAAATCTTTATGGGGTCATATTCCAGGTCAGCAAATGCGGTTTTCCCCCTTATTTCTTCAATCAATTCCTCTTCTATCTCTTCCTTCAGCAGGGCAATCCCTTCCCTGTCTTCATTCACCTCAAAATAATCAGGTTGTTCCATCATAATTTACCCCTTTCCATCTCAAACGGATCTCGTTATTTTTTGCTTTTCTGCCAGCAGGCTCCTTAAACGCTGGCGGTCGCCTGTGCTTTTCGCCTCTTTTATTTTTTCCTCAATCTCATAATGGGCTATCTTTCTGAGGCACCCCTTTATGCTTTTGTCAATGTCCTCAAGGTCAAACCCCGGGCTCAGCGAAAGCCTTGTGACAAGCGCCTTTTCTTCTTCCCCTAAAACACTAAGCATTTCAGTCATGCTTACTTTATCGGCTGAAGGTTTAATTTCTTGAAAAATTTTTTTAACCAGGGGGTTACGCACGCTGTCCATATTTAAATTATCAAAGATATAAGGGGCTTTATCAGGAAATGAAACTATAGCGCTTAAAAGCAAAATATCCTCACTGTAGAAAAAGGTTGTTGCCTTTGAGGCAGCAGCCGCTATACTGTGCCTGGGTTCCTGCCCATACCCTTTAGATTCACCCCTCAGGACAGGCTCTCTTATGCCTGATTTTTCCGAGAGTTCCCTGAAGAGTTCTTCCCTGAGGATTAAATCCTTTGTGCTGGCCACTATCCCGACTGCTACCCTGACATTATCGGTCTTATCCCCCTTCAAACCGAGGATAAAATCAACCATAGTCTTAGACTTTGAAAGCCTCCCCTGAAATGCCTTGCTCCCGTTCTGCCTGAGAAAACTGTCAGGGTCATCACCCTCCGGCAACAGCAGTACCTTACTCTTAAAACCATGCTCAAAAAGAAGGGCTATGGACCTTTTTGCAGCGGCAATTCCCGCTGTATCGCTGTCAAAAACCAGCAGGACCTTTTTTGTGAACCTCCCGAGCTTATGTAAATGGCCCGCTGTCAACGCTGTGCCCAAGGGTGCAATCACATTTCTAAAACCATGCTGATGGCACATGATAACGTCCAGATAGCCTTCAGCAATCATGACATAGTCTTTTTTCCGTATCTCATCTTTTGCAACGTTGAGGGCATACAGGGTCTCGCCCTTTTTAAATAAGGGCGTCTCCGGAGAATTCAGATACTTCGGCATTGAATCATCTATGGCCCTTCCGCCAAAAGCCATGGCATCGCCCTGGACATTAAATATGGGAAATATGAGCCGGTTTCTGAACATGTCATATAGCCCTTTTTCTCCGCTGAAAACAAGTCCTGACTGGGCAATCAGGGGCTCATCAAACCCCTTTGCCTTAAGATGTTCATAGATGCTTTTCCATTCTTTATCTGCATATCCGAGAGAAAAAGCCTCAATCATCTCTCCTGCTATGCCTCTTTTGGCAAGGTACGAACCGGCTGTTTTTGATTTCCTGAGATTTTCTACATATATATTCAGGGCTTCTTTCTGAATCGCATAAAGTTTTTCTTTCTTTTCGGAGGCATCAGCCTCGAACCGGTATTCCGAAAGTTTTATGCCGGCTTTTTTTGCAAGCATCTTAATTGCTTCCTGAAAATTAAGGTTTTCATATTTCATGATAAAGCCGAAGATATCTCCTCCTGCCCCGCATCCGAAGCAGTGGAATATCTGCTTGCTCGGGCTTACCATAAATGACGGGCTTTTTTCTGAATGGAAAGGACAGTTTGCCTTGTAGTTTTGGCCTGATTTTTTTAGTTCAAGATAGTCTGATATTACTTCGATTATATCAAGGCGTGATTTTATGTCTTCGAGAAGCCTGTCAGATTTCATAATGCCCTATTTTACCTTAAATCGAGTAATTTAGAGTCCTGAAAAAGTGCCTTTCTAATGTCATTGCGAGGAGTCCCGAAAGCTTTCGGGACGACGTGGCAATCTCTATCCTGTTGAATGAATCTCCCTCCAGCAAGCTGTGGGATATTTTAAAATTGGATTTATATTGTTGGTTGTCATTCTCGCGAAAGCGGGAATCCAGTGTTTTCAACACCTCATGGATCCCCCGGTCAAGCCGGAGGATGACGAGTACTGACTTAATTCTTTACTTTGTGCTATATTGTTTTCAATTATCGGAAAAAGCGAAGTTCGTATGTTATATGTTGGCACAATAATTAAAAATGGATAACAACAAGACAAATTTTGCAATTTCCATGATTGCAGGTTTATTCACAACAATTATCGGAATATATCTTGAAAGGTCAGGATTTATCACGGCTGCATATCTTATCATTGGTCTTTCAATGCTCATTCTCATCCTTCTTGCTATCAACTTCTTTCTTTGGAAAAAACAACAAAAACAAGGCATAAATAAAACTCCATCAGACAACATAGAGACAAAAATAAAACAAAACCTTAAACGCCGTAACGGTCTCATATGGTTCGATGGAGACCAAGAACCCTGTTGCCCCCGCTGTTGGGAAGCTGAGACTAAACAAATTCATCTCAAACCACATCACAAACTGATGGAAAATGGTAAGCCCCATTATCATTATGCTTGCACTAATTGTTCCTTCACTCATGACCTATACCATTTCCCTCATTAAAATAAACAGTGCCAACACTTATAAGGCCCACCCGTGTCAAGAGACAAAGAACTCACATCGGAAATAAAAACAGATAAAATTCCATTTCCTTATTTTTTTAAGACTGTATTAAGCCCTGACTTAATTTCCATAAACGGCG